>Ga0265338_10001104_pt1 | contig 44912 bp, 88 predicted proteins | sample 42126metaG_FD_193579 | JGI IMG/M metagenome (GOLD analysis project Ga0265338, IMG submission 193579) | Rhizosphere microbial communities from Carex aquatilis grown in University of Washington, Seatle, WA, United States - 4-21-26 metaG | ecosystem: Host-associated > Plants > Roots > Rhizosphere... | reverse complement strand
AGCCCAGCACCGCATGCCGCGCGTCCTGCACGGACAGCGCCTCCGCCGGCTTGCCGAGCGCGTGGCACCGCTCGACGAGGATGCCGCGCGCGGCGTTGGCGAACTCGAATGACGCGTTGTTGCGCGGGCCCATGCTCTTGAGCGCGGCGACGTCGAGTGGTGCCTCGTAGACGACGCCGTCGCACGGTTGCGTCTCGAAGTAGCGGCAGAGGAACTTGTGCAGCTCGTGAAGGCGCGCGCCGTGGCTGTCGCCGCCGTCCGAAAGGAACCACGAAAACAGACGCGGCGTTGTGCCGGGCGCGCCATCACAAATCCCAGTTGCAGTGGCCAAGTCGAATGCTGTTATTATCATTTGAGGTCCGTCACGCATGCCCTCCCTTGAGCGGCCGGATGTCGACACCGCCGCCCCGCGCCGAGCCGCCGTCGCCAACGCCGTTGAGGATGTTGAGGTCGTCGACGATCATGTTGATCACGCAGAGGGCGGCGTCCGGGTTTCCTGGCGCGATTCCGTTGATCGTGTTGGCGCAGAGCGCCGCCAACGCCTCCTGGATGTCTTCCAACGCGGAGCCGCGGTTGTGCTCGGTCATCAACGCCAACATCAGCGTCTTGGATACCGCCAGCATCACCCGCGCCTGCGCGCCGACCGATCCGGGGTCGTCTTTCTTCGGCAGCAGATCCAACTGGACCCTGTCCATCACCGTCGCGGCCGCCGCCAAGTCGAAGTGCGTATCATTGTCGCCCATGCTCAGCTCCTCCTCACCCGCATCAATTCTTCGTCCGACCGCAGCCAGGTGACGCCGTCGGCGTCGACCACATCCCAGTAGTCCTCGCGGACGCGGCCGGCGATTTTGCCAGATAGCGCCGGGACCCGCCCGACGCGCACGCTGCGCACCTCGTCGCCGACCTCGAACTTCGGCTTGCGCTTCACTGCCGGTTGGCGAGCGTGCTCTGGTTCTCATCGGCCGGCGCGCGCATGCCACCCACGAGCTCGCGCTGGTGGTCGTCGTAGCCGGCCATCCACGCACGGTATGCTTCCGTCTCCGGCGAGTGCGGCGGCTTGCGCTGCTTGTCGCTCATCGACGCCATCTTGCCGTCGTCGTACGCGCGGTCGGTCACTGGCGTCCGATCGGGCTCGTCAAACATCTCGAGCTGGTGGCCCATCGGATGACCAAGCCACGACGCAATCTCCAGCCGGTTGCGGACCTCCGCCACCACCTTCGTGTCGTCATTCACGAGCGCGTCGGCGATCTGCATGTCCTTGACCGAGAACCCGTCGGACTTGAGCGCGGCCTTGACGTCCTTGCCGAACTCCTCGGCGGCCGCAACCTTGGCCCGATACTCGGCCCACGACGACCGGTGGCTGAGAAACAGCTGCCGCTTCTCGTCTGGCGTGAGCACAGCCTTTTCGCTGTTGTCGCCGATGCCGGCAGCGTCAGCGCCCGGCGCGTCGGCCTTGGTTTTCCTCTTCCGCGGTTTAGCCATTCGTCGTCCTCCCGTTGGGGTTAGCGGTGTGTGTAGGCGAGCACGCAGTGCGCCGGGCAATAGCTCAATCCGGCCAACGCCGGCGCGGCACAGAACGCAAAACCAGGTTGGCCCGGATGACCGAGCGGCCATCGGCAATCGCCGGCCGACAGCTCTAGCACCTGCTTGGGTCGGCCGTAGCCGGTGACTGTAGGGTCGCCGTCTAGTAGGGGCATTGCCGCCTTAGCGAGGGCCGCCAGCGTGTTCTTTTTCGGCCTAGCGGGCCTGGGCCGCGGCGGCGTCGGCCGCCTCAGCGCTGCGCTCTGTCCCTTTAGGCGTTCACTGCGCGGCACCGATGGGTCGTGCACGACCGAGTTGGCGCCGACCCAGCCGCAGCGGTGGATCTTCGAGAGCACGGAATTGCGGGTGCAGCCGAGCTCGGCGCCGATGGCGCCGGCGGTCCAGCCCTCCGCCCACATGCGGCGGCAGGTCTCAGCGCGCTCGTCCGTCCAGAATTTCTCGCGGACGAGGTCCACGGTCGTCATGCGGCTCAGCCCCAAGCGCGAATGAGTGGCGGGATTCCCGGTATTTTCGAAAAAAGGAAAAGCCCTCGGCCGAAACATTAACGCCAGCCCGGAACCGACCGTAAGCGAGCCCTCGCCGGCTTGTCAAACGATTCGCTCGCCCGGCAGGCCGTTCCGAGCCGCCAACGGCGTAGCGAGGACGGCCGCTAGACTGTGCCTAGCGGAGCAAAGCCTATCGGCTTGCTCCTACCCTTACGGAATCACAGAGCCGCGCGCGCGATCATTATATGGCGAAAGACCATAGGACATGCGTGGGACATGATTTATGGGACATGGGACACTTTTGATGTCCCATGACTTAACAGCCTGATTATATTGGTACTTTTATTTCGGTGGGACATTGGGACATTGATGGGACATTTTGCCGATGTCTCAATGTCCTATGTGGATCACCCCGCCGATGGCGCCGGGAAAATAGCCCTGTGAATAAGTTCCAATACTTCCGTGCCAGGCGCCTTTTGCGAGCCACGAATCCGCTGTAGACAGCGCTGGTGCCGGGTGCAAATCAGGCATTTCGGGCTGGCCCCGTCGTGAATTAAAGCCCCACGACTGGGTGCGCCGGCCCCTCCGAGACTGCGCCGTCCTTCGGGGCGGCGCAGTTGCTTTAGGCCCCACGAATTGATACGCACGAAGCCCTTCTACTGGGGCTTTATTTGACCGAAGATCAAAAGCAGCAGGCCTTAGTCTGGATTCGCGAGCACGCCGCGGCGGCTGAACGCTCTGGGCTCCAGACCACGGCCAGGTCGTGGATGGGCTTTTACGAGGTCGTGGCCGCGCGCCCCGCCGCCGAGATGATGCTCACGGCCGATAAAGCTAAGATTATCCTAAGCTGTTGATATGCAATTAAAAATTGAGGTGAAAAATGGCTGATACCAAGCTGGTTTTCTACAATAATGCCAGAAAAGCATTGGCTGCCTGTGTTCGCAAAGACGAAGCAGCTACCCTTCGAAATAAGGCAATAGCTATGGAGGTTTACGCCAGACAGGCCAAGGACTCCGAGCTCATCGCGATGGCCACCGAGATTCGGAAGCGGGCGGAGCGCCGCCTGGGCGAGCTCATGGCCGAAGAGCGCAAGGCCGGGAAGCTGGCGAAGGGCGGCGGCCCCGGTCGTGGCAAGAAGGGAAAAAACCGGGTCGCTAAAAGACCCGGTTTTCCGGCGCTCGCCGAACAGGGCATCGACAAGCACCTCGCTGACCGGGCGCGCAAAGCCGCGGCGCTGCCGGAAAGGGAGTTCGAAAAGGCCGTTAACAAGGCGGTCAGGGTCGCGGTCGCGGCCACCGAAAACGACAAGGCGGTCATCGCCGAAGCCAGGGCAGAACGTCATGCCAAAAAACAGGAGGCTCGTGCTGCCAAGGAGCGAGACCTCGCCGCCAAAATCTCGGCGCTCCCGGACAAAAAGTTCGCGGTGGTGCTGGCCGATCCGCCGTGGCGCTGGGAGGCGTGGTCCAAAAAGGGCCTCGATGCCACCAGTGCCGACAACCACTATCCAACCGGCGAACTCGATGAGATCAAGGGCCTCGACATCTCGTCGATCGCCGCCAATGACTGCGTGTTATTTCTATGGGCCACGGTACCGATGACCCCCCACGCCCTCGAGGTCATGCAGGCCTGGGGCTTCAAGTATGTCAGCCATTTCGTCTGGGTGAAGGATCGGACCGGTACCGGCTATTGGAACCGCAACCAGCATGAGCTTCTCTTGATCGGCACCCGCGGCAATATCCCGGCGCCGGCCGAAGGCAGCCAGTTCCCATCGGTCATCGAGGCGCCTGTGGGCAAGCACTCCGAGAAGCCGGAGGCGGCCTTTACCATCATCGAGACCTATTACAAGGCTCTCCCGAAGATCGAGCTCTATCGTCGCGGCAAAGCCCGCCGGGGCTGGGCCGCCTGGGGCAACGAAGCGATCGCCGCATGAACTGGAACCGCGTGCACCAGGGCGTGCCAGATAACCTCATTGGCCATGCCCGCCTCTTTGCCGAGGCCTTGATCAAGCATTATGCGGACGGCGGGTCACCGCAGTCGCGCGCGCGCTCTGGCAACCGCGGCACCGAAAGCAATTTCGAGCGGCAATGTCAGGCAAAGATTGGCGAGGTCGCCACCGCGCTGTTTTTCGATCTGGACCCGCTTGTGGCCGTCAAATGGGATCTCAAGCCGGACAAGGGAAGCGACCTAACCTTGGCCACTGGTCTGCGTATCGACGTCAAGACGACCTTGCCGCCTTTCAAGTTGATTTGGTCGAACAATATCAACGATCTTTACGAGCAAAAGCAGTTCGATGTGCTCGTCAGCGTCAGCATCGATCCGGATGAATGGTCGGACTGCTGGCTGGAAGGCTATATTCGCAAGGCCGAGTTCGCTGCCGAAAAGCAGGTTGCCGACGGCCGGTCGGTCGGCGGCAAATTAGAACCCGGCACCTGGTTTATGGACAAGGAATATCTTTCCGACATTAAGGACCTGCTCCCGCCTGCTCAGTTGGCGAAAGTCGCCATACAGGGTGATATGCAGTTCCAATATATTTCCGGCGCTTGGCCCCCTGGAGTATCGAGATGACCACCCGCAAGAAGAAGGCGCCCGCGCCGCCGCGACCCTGGCCGGCATCAGCCGTCGAGACCTGGCCCATTGACCGGATAAAGCCCTATCCAAAAAATGCCAGGATGCACGCCGGCTCCCAGGTCGAGCAGATCGCGGCGTCGATGGAGCGCTTCGGTGTCACCACGCCGCTGCTCGTCGACGAGGCCGGCGTGCTCATTTATGGCCACGGCCGGCGCATGGCCGCCGAGCTGCTCGTCAAGCGCGGCAAGGCCGAATACGGCCAGCTGCCGGTGGTGGTCGCCCGCGGCTGGACCGAAGACGAGAAGAAGGCCTACCGGCTCGCCGACAACCAGCTCGCGCTCACCTCCGAGTGGGACCTGCCGGTGCTCAAGGCCGAGATCGGCTCGTTGGCGGCCGCGGGCTTCGAGCTGCCGCTGCTCGGATTCCCGGATGCGAAGCTCGTGCAGTTTACGGCCACGCCGAAAGCCCCAGATCAGTTGGAGCCATCGACGCCGGCCCCTGATCAGACCACCTGCCCGAAATGCGGCCACCAATGGTCGAAGGAAGAACCAAAATGACCGATGTGGCGGGCCGTCTCGACCCCGCGGCCAGGCCCTTCGGCGATCGCGCCGCCCGCGCCATGAAGGCGCTGGCCGCCGTCCTCGACCACGCCGGCAGCAAGCGCGGGGTTGCCGCCACCATCACCTGCCCGTGCTGCCACGGCCGCCTCGTCTATTCGATCGCGCGCGGCAACGGCCACATCCACGCCCGCTGCCAGACGCCCGGCTGCGTCGAGTTCATGCAGTGAGGCCAGCGTGCGCCTGATTCGCGTATTTCCAAGAAAGACACGCGCAACGCCCGATGATGCGCTCGCCTACTTTGGGCCGCCCGATATGTTCGCCGAGGCTGACGAGGTGCATGTGTCCGTGACGTTCACACAGGACATAGCAATCGCGGAGCGATTAGCGGAACAATGGAAAGCCGTCGCGCCGGTAAAGGTCGGCGGCGTGGCATACAACGACGCCAGCCTCGAATTTATTCCCGGCCGCTATGTCAAACCCGGCTACACGATCACGTCGCGCGGCTGTCCGCGCCGCTGCTGGTTTTGCGGGGTCTGGAAAAAGTGGCCGGTCGCTAATGCACTGCCGATCTACGACGGCTGGAACGTGCTGGATGACAATTTGCTGGCCTGCCCTCGCGATCACGTTGAGGCGGTATTTGCCATGCTACGGCGCCAGAAAAGCCCTACGGGGCGCATTGAGTTTACGGGCGGCTTGGAGGCTCTGTCGCTGCAGGACTATCAGGTGGACCTCCTGGCGAGCCTACGGCCCCGCCCAAATATGTTCTTCGCCTATGACCCTGGCGATGCTTTCGAGACCTTGGAAAGCGCCGCAAGCCGGATGCTGGCCGCTGGCTTCACCGCACGCTCGCATCGGCTCCGCGCCTATGTATTGATCGGATACCCGAAGGACACCTTTGCCGAAGCCGAGCGGCGGCTTAATCAGATGATGTCGATAGGCATCACGCCGCACGCGATGCTGTGGCGACCGGATACGCCATCGCAGGAAAAACACGCGCCCGGACCGGAGTGGCGGGGATTTCAGCGGCGTTGGGCGCGACCGACCATCATCCACGCCAAGGCGTTTTCCTTGACCCCGGTTGCCTAAATGCCGCTTCCGCGCCTAAAGTAGCGACTCGGATAGCCACACAGGAAGCGTGCACACATGCCCGGCGGCGGGTCGAAGCCTGGTGAACGCCGCGGCGGGCGCGCTGCTGGCACCCCAAACAAGAACACCGAGCGTGAGGCGCTGATCGAGCGCGCGGCCGAGGAAGCCGCCGCCGAACACGGCCAAAGCAAGGACGTCATCGCCGATGCCGTCCGCAAGGTCATCAACGCCAGGCGCAGCCCTCGGGACGACGGCGTGGAGGCGCTCGGCATCATCAAAGGGTTCGTCGCGCGCTACGTCGAGGCGTGTATGAAAACGCCGATGCCTGGCGAGAAAGACCACCCGGCCGAGCTGTGGGCGACGACGCAAACCTGGCTCAACCTCTATTTTCACGGCTGCGTGCGCATTGCCGACTTCTTCGATCCGCGTTACCGGGCGGTCTTGCTCGCGTCCGGCCAGCTTGGCGAGGGCGCGCCCGCGTTCCCGGTCATCGAAGGCATCGCGATCGGCGTTGACGGCGAAGACAAGCGTGCTCGCGCCGAGCGGGCGCAGCAGGCCTACCTGCGGCTGGTGAAGGGGTGACGACAACGGCGCCCGACGCCCCTCTCGAGGAGGCGTGGCACGGGGGGTTCCCGTGGCGCCGCGAGGGCGGGTACCACGTGTCGCCGGAGTGGTGGGACTTCCGCGATCCGGACTACGCACGGCTGTTCGACGAGAGGGCCGCGCGCCTTGAGCTGCTGCGATCCGATCCGCAGTTGCTCGCCGACGTCAACGAGTATTACCGCGGCGAGCCCGCCGACTTTATCAACGACTGGGGCACGACCTACGACCCCCGCAACGCCGACGTCGACGAGCTCACGCTCGTGCCGTTCGTGCTATGGCCGAAGCAGCGCGAGTGGATCGACTGGGTGATGTGGCTGTGGCGCACGCGCCAGAACGGGCTCTGCGAGAAGTCCCGCGACATGGGCGTGACCTGGCTGGCGATGGCGCTGGCGTCGACGCTGTGCCTGTTCCGCGACGGCGTGCAGGTAATCACGACGAGCTACCTCGGCCGCCTCGTCGACGGCGTCGGCACGCTCACGCCGCTGCTGCCCCGGGCGCGCATGTTCACCAGGAACTTGCCGGTCGATTTCCGGCCCGGCTGGGAAGAATGGCGCGACGCCCCGCAAATGCGGGTATCGTACCCGGCCACGGGTTCGCTTATCGCCGGCGACGTCGGCAAGGAGATCGGCCGCGGCGGCCGCGCCAGCATCGTCTTCGTCGACGAGGCGGCCCGCGTGGCGCCGTCGCTGGAAGCGGCTCTGCGCGACACCGCGCACTGCCGCATCGACCTGTCGACGCCCCGCGGCTACAACAACATGTTCGCCCAGAAGCGATTCAGCGGGAAGGTGCCGGTGTTCCTGTTTGATTGGCGCGAAGACCCCCGCAAGGACGACGCGTGGTACGCCGCCCAGGTCGAGAAGACGGTCGACCCGGTGGTGCTCGCCCAGGAGGTCGACCGCGACTATTCGGCCTCGGTCGAGGGCATCGTCATCCCTGGCGCCTGGGTGCGGGCGGCGATCGGCGCCCGCGAGAAGCTCAGGTTGGGCGTCAACGGCGAGCGGGGCATGGCCCTCGACGTCGCCGATGAGGGCCTCGACATGAACGCGGTCGCGAAGACCCACGGCATCGAGATCCAACGCACGCTGGAATGGAGCGGCAAGGGCGCCGACCTGTTCGCGACGGCCGAGCGCTGCTTCGCGCTATGCGACGAGGAAGGTTACAAAGGCTTCCGCTATGACGCCGACGGGCTCGGCGCCGGCATCCGCGGCGACGCCCGCGTGATCAACGACCGGCGCAAGGCCCAGAACGTGCGCCAGCTCTCGGTCATCGGCTTCCGCGGCAGCGAGGCCGTCGTCGACCCCGACGGCATTGTCGAGGGCACGAAAGGCTCGCCGGGCGACAAGGGCCGCACGAACAAGGATTACTTCGCCAACCGCAAGGCGCAGGCGTGGTGGTCGCTGCGGCGGCGCTTCGAGCGCACCTACCAGTGGGTCGTCAACGACCGCGAGTGCGATCCCGACGAAATCATCTCGATTTCCAAGGCTTGTCCCAACCACCTCAAGCTCGTGGCCGAGCTCTCGCAGCCCACGTTCTCGACGAACGGCGTCGGCAAGATCGTTATCGACAAGAAGCCGAACGGCATGAAGAGCCCAAACCTGGCTGACGCCGTGGTCATCCGCTACGCGCGCCTTGAGCGCGAGCCCATGCGGATCACGGAGGAAATGCTCAACACTTTCCGGGCGGCAGGCCCTCGCAGGGTATACTGACGGCTAGGTTGACATTCCGCGCGGCTTCGTGTCAGGAGGTTGATTAATTTGATTTGATTTTTGATTAATCAAAAGCGCGCGCCCCTTGCCGGGCTCGCGCGGAAAGAGCAAAGCCGGATGCCGCACGACGCGGGCGTTCCCACCGACGAGTTCGACGAAAACGATCCCGACACTTGGCACACGGTCGAGCCGGGCATTCGCGGGCCCAGACGCGACGACGGGCCTCTCGCCAGGCAGGTACCGCTGGCCGCCGAGCGCGTGGACGAGGCCGGTCGCACCGTCGCCACCGAACCCATGCAGTTCGACCCCGGCCCCGACGGCCCCGACGGGCCGCTGCCGGAGTTACCGCCAGCAGACGCCACCATCGAGCAGCTCGAGGACGTCAAAGCCACGATCGAGCGGCGCATGGACGCCATCGACGAGCAAGCCAGCTCCATCAAGGGCCAGCTCGACGAGGCCAAGAACGAACTGATCGCGATGGGCAAGTACGCCGACCAGGACTGGTGGCGGCGTGCCAATTCCGCGCTGCGCTACAAGGGCCGCCAGCGCCAGCGCTGCCAGCGCCTGCTCGGCGAGGTCAACCGGCGCATACGTGCCGCCAAGACGCACGCCGACAACCAGTCGCTGCTGCGGCAGTTCGTGTGCGCGGCCAAGGCGGCGCTCCCGGAAGCGCTCTACATCGACATCTGGAAAGTCGCTCGTCAGGCGGCCGCCGCCGGCGCGCCGCTCGACGCCGAAGCCGAAGCCGAAGCCGCCAACAAAGAGGTCAAGTCATGAGCCTGAAGAAGAAAATCGAAACGCTGCTCGTTATCGGCCACGATCTCGAACGTGAGAATCAAGCGCTGCGGGCCCGAATGCTCGCGGACGCCCAAAACCGAGAGATCGACATTGCTAAGGTGGTGCTTACGCTCTTCGCCAACGCTATCGAAAACGTCGACTTGCCCGATGACTTCATGATTTGCGGCGGCACGCTCACCGCCAGCGGCCGACAAACCGCCCTCAATCTGCGCATGGGCAATCTGCGGGACGTGTCGCGGGCAATCAAAAAGTTGATACCGCCGACGCAAGCAGGCGCATGATGCGCCTCGCTGCCGCCTTCGTCATTGCCTTCGTCATCGGCATGCTGCTCGGCGCGACCGGCCGCAAAGTGTTTGCACTCGCACCGCTCGCTGCCGCGTTCTTGCTCGCGGCCGTCGTCGCCCCGCACCAGTTGTGGAAAGTGTTCGCCGCCTTCGCGCTGATGGAAGTCGGCTACGTTAGCAACCTAAAATGAGCAAAGGAGAGCACCATGTTACAGCGATTTGTTGATCGTCTCGCAATCCAGGCTGCACTTATCGCGATTGCGATTATTGAAACCGGTCGCATTTTATTCAGTCGCGAAATCGATTGGGAACGCGATGAGCGCGACGTAATGAAACACGAAAAGTATCAAGCTCGCGGGGTTCGCATTCTCGAACACGCCCAATTCAATGGCATCGCCTTCTATGAGGTGGTGATCGACTACTGGGTCACGGACCATATCGTGACAGTGGTCGATAGCATTTATGACGTGCGCAATTCGGCTGCGAAGCGCGCTCGCACGCTCTATCAGACGCTCGACATCACCTACGTGCCGCACCGTTTCGATCAACTCCCGCCGAGCGGGGTGCCTTATGAGGCGAGGCGGCAATGAGCGAATGCCCGTGTTGCCAAGGTCGCCGCTACGTGCGGCTGGCGCTCTATCGGCCGGCCAAGGTCGTCTACGGCGACGGCGTGCTGCCGCCAGAAGCCGGCGAAGTCGCTTACAAGGATTACGCGTGCCCGGAGTGCAAGGCCGACACCGTGGCGTTCTCAAAGGTCGTCACGCTGACCGAAGTGGATCGTGTTCTCGATGGTTACGGCGACAACATCGAGACGATACTTCGGTCCGGCATCGCCATGCAGCTCGCCCGCCAGATGCTCGATAAAAACCTGATCGAGTTTCGGCGGGGGCCAAGCGACGGCCTCGTTACGCCATTCGGTGGCATCGTCAACGTCGTCTCGAAGGAGGCGTCCGCAACGCTGGAACAGCGCGTGGCCGCGCGCCAGGAAGAGGTCGCGCGCGAGGTCGTTGCCGAGGTGACCGCCGATATCCAAAATTGGGGCTCGGCCTCGCGCTACCTCGACGGCCGCATTGAAAAGCACCAGGCCTACCAGTTCATGCGCGAGGCGCTGGAGCGCGTGCTGGAGCGGAGGAAAGCGTGACGACCTTCCTCGTCATCATGGTGCTCGCCGCCTACCCGGCGAAGGAGATCAAAACTTATTTCGCCGGGCCGATGGACCGGCCGACATGCGAGGAAGCAGCAGCGCGCATCAACGCCGTGCCGCTGCCGACCGATGCCACGTCGATCGCAATGGAAGCCAAGTGCGAGGACTGGCAATGAACGAGCCCGACGCCGAGAGATATGAATGGGCGATAACGACCGCGATCACGAAGGCCATCTTCGACGTCGGGCGGCGTTACGGCGACGGCAGCACCATCGTTTTCATCAGCGAAGACATCGTGGCCTCTTGCATCGCCACCATCGGGTTCGCGGCCTCGACGTCGGACATCACCGACACGCCGAAGAAGGCATTGGCGTTCGCTAACATGTGCGCCGAGCGCATCTGCAGGGCAATCGCGGACCACCGCGCAGCCCACGCCGCCGGCCAATACGGCAAGCGCATCCTCACCGTCAACGAGAAGGACCGAAACTAAATGATCGACGACAAGGTGACATTGACCTCGACGTGGATTTTACGAGTTTTCTGCCCGACGATTGCTGTTTTGGCGGTAGGCACCGGCATCGTCGCGTTGATGAACGGGTTATATTCTTTGGCGGTCATTAACGCCGTTTTGATCGCCGTTGACCTCTTTCTCACGTGGGTGACATGGCGAAGATTATGCTGAGTCCGCGCCGCCAAATCGAAGTCGCCGTGCTGACGCTCGCGTGCCGGTTGCTGCTCGCCGCGGCCAAGCCTGCCGTACACGCGCTCGGCCGGCGCCTGCCCGGTCCGCTGCCCGTGTTCGTGCCGCCCGAGGTTGACTCGGCCGACCTGCAGGACGATGAACGCGCGCTTTACGGTTGCACACGTTGGCGAACATGACGCAAAAGCAGTGGAACGACGTCTTTAGAGCAATCTTCTCGGTTGCAAGCGGCGTATTTGTTTTGCTGGTGTTGAAATACGCGAATCCCGAGAACCCCATGACGAACGGCGCGATAGCCGGCGCCTGGGCGATGAAAATCTGGAAAGACCTAAACAAAGGAGATTGAAAATGCCCGACGTCACCCCCGAACAGCTCGCGCTCGCCAAGATCGAGGCCCGCACGCAGGCCAAGGCGCTGCTCGACGCCGCCGCGCAGTACCTCGTCTACACCGTCGACGGCGAGGGCAAGGCCGCGCTGATTGCGGTCGCTGCCCCCGAAGTAGCGTCGATGGGCGCGGTGGCGATACTGATGCGTGCGGCCGCGCTCAGCGGCATCTTCCAGATGACGCCGCCGGCAGCGCCAGCAACGTCGGCGCCGCCCTCGGCGCCCGCGACGCCGAACGTGGGGCCGGTGCAGTGACGAACAAGCTCGACGAGATCATCAAGGCCGGGATCAAGCCAATCACGAATCGCGAGCTGTTCCGCCAACGCAAGTCGGAAGCGTGGGCGGAACTGCGGCGGCGATTCGATGAAACCTTTCGCCGCATTGAGAAACGCGATGCTGACATACAATCAAATTGAGGAAACGCGCGATCCTCGCAGCGACGGCAAACCCAGCCTCAGCCTGCAGCAAGCGGCCAGGAATGTCGGCCTCGATTTCAAGCGATGCCCCGAGTGCAAAGGCCGCGGTTACACGAAGGCCACGCTGCTGGTCTCCATGACGGAGGTCGAGGCGTTGGCGCGCGTGAAGTCGAACGGCACGCTGCCCATCCAGTACGACCGCTGCGAGCGCTGCCGCGGCGACGGCGGCTGGCTGCTGTCGAAGAGGCAAAGCAGGAGCTGAGACAATGACCGAACCGAAAACCAGGCTCAACGCCGCGCTCGAGAAGCTCGACCTCCTCCGAGACGACCTGAACGACACCGTAGAGCCGCTCGATGCCTGCACGCTCAACAACCGGCTCAAGAAGTTACTGGGCATCGTCAGCGACATGCTGCTCGATGCCGGGGCCGACCCGAAGGCGATCAGCACGGTCCCGGAAGGCGGCCCGTACCCCGACGTGGGCTTTCATTGGCTGGAAAAGGCGCGGCTGTCGAACACGTTCTCTTCCGGCCATCTGCGCACGATAGCGAAGTGGGATGGCCACTGGTGGTTCATCGTCGATGGCGAAGAAACCAAGGGCCAGAGTCCAACCGCGGCTTTCCGCGCCGGCTGGCGCTACGCGGGGCCGGTGAAGTGACGAGCAAGCCGCTGATGCACGAGTGCCCGCTCTGCGGTGCAGACATGGTTCGCGAAGACGCCGAGCCCGACGTCGGCATCATGGTCGACGCATGGGTGTGCACCGTGTGCGAGCACTTCGAGGCGGCCGACGTCGACGACGAATCGGACTACATGGACGACGCCGCAAGGGAATCCTGATGAGAAACGAAAAAGTCACGTGCGACGGCTGCGGCGGCGATATCAGCACGCGCTGGAACAGCGTCGATTACAGGCTGGTGCTCCAGTCGGAGAGCAAGCCGCTGGCCGACAACCTCCAATACATGGCCGATATGATGATCTACGAGCCGATCAGCCGGCCGCACCATTTCTGCCGGCTGGGATGCTTGGATACTTGGCGCGACCGCGAGCGCATGCGCGGCAACTTGCTCAAAGGTTGGATGGACCGATGGGCAGAGAAGCACGGATCGGTCAATTCCTCCATACGATCATACCCGGTGCCGCCCGACGACGTCATCAAGGAGCGCGACGCAGCGATCGAGGCGGAGGTAATGATTCAATACCCGTTCACGGCGGCAGAATGAGCAACCAGAAGGGGCCGATAAAGTGAGCATCGTCGAGCGGCTGACGAAAGATTGCGCGCGTGCCGACTGCTCGTTGTCGAGCCAAGGCAGCGTCTCCACGTGCATTGGCTGGACGCCGATGTACGACCGCAACGGCAGGCTCACCAACCGCAACCAGAACATCACAAGAACGATATGGGGCTGTCTGACTTGCGGCAGATCGTGGGAAGTGAAGGCGCAATACGGCGAGACAACCATCACCGAGGACCCGTAAGGATGACTTTCGACCCTTACACCGAACTAGGCGTCGAGCGCGACGCTACCGAGGCCGACGTCCGCAAGGCCTTCCGGCGCCGCGCCAAGCAGACGCACCCGGACACCGAGAACGGCAACGCGGAAGCGTTCCGCCGGGCCTCGCGCTCGTTGGCCGTGCTGACGGACCCCGCCAAGCGCAAGACCTACGACGAGACCGGCCGCCTCGAAGACGACAAGCCCGACACGACGGCGGTCGCCGCCGGCCAGCTGATCGAGCAGTTCTTCGGCAACTTGCTCAATAACTACCTGCAGAACTTCGACAAGGTGCACGACCCGCGCTACGTCGACATAATCGCCGCCTGCCGCAAGCACGTCACCGACGACCTCGGCGTCGTGCGCTTCTCCATCGGCCGCTGGCGGCAGGCCGCCGACTTCCACAAGGACATGATCAAGCGGCTCTCGCGCAAGAAGAAGCGCCCGGGCCGCGACGTGCTGCTTGCGATGTTCGACCGCCAGGTCGCTCACGCGCTCGCGCAGGAGCAAGGCGCGACCGAGGGCGTCAAGGTCCGCGAGCTGGCGCTCAAGCTGCTCGACGACTACGAGTTCAAGTTTGATCCGCGCCCTGCCGATGCACAGGCACAGCCGCAACCCGGAGTGTTTTCGTTTCGCCTCGGCTAACGTCCCCTGTTAACCTCCGTGAATGGAGATTCGCCTCGTGCTGCCGAAATGGGCCAAGGGCTACCTCGATCTGCTCGAGGTGCTCGTCGAGACAACCGACCTCGAGGTCGACTTCGACGCGCTCATCCAGCAGCTCGCTGACGAGGCCGAGGTCGAGCTGACGCTATGACCCAGCCATTGCTTATTTTCGGCGGCGCGGCAGTCTCAATCATCTGGCTGGTCGTGATATTTCGTTATTGCGGATGGCCCGAAGGATACCCGGATTGGGGACCATGATCACCGACGAAGCGTTGCAGAAGTTCATCGACGAAGAGATCGCGAGCTGCCACGAGCGCATGCGCAAGGTGGCGGCTACAGCTCGCGACCTTGCCGACCAGGGCATCGTGCGGCGCGAGTTCGCCGACAGGATGACCGCCTTCGCTGAGCGCGCGATCGCCGGCGACGACCAGCCTTGGAGCAAGCCGCAATGAGCGAGGCGGCCAAGAGAATCATCGAGGGCGCCAAAGAGGCTGTGGCCTTCGCCCGCGGCGACTGCGGCCATGATTTGCAGATCATCAACGCCAACGCGTCGACGCGCACCAAGTGGTGCCCGCGCTGCGGCATCCGCACAACGGAGTACGCCGGCCATGAGCAATCAACGAGGTAGGTGCTGTCGCGCGCGCCGCCAAAGCCGCAATCGCCACGCCCGGCAGCAAAAAGCGATGGCGTTGATCAAGCGGCTCAACCCGCAGTTCCCGCGCGACATGCCGTTTTCGAGGCTGTCGACGCACAGCAAGCAGGCGATCATCGAAGCCTACAACAAGCTCGCGCGGCTGAAAGGCGTTTGACCAGTCAACCTTCCCGTGCAACTTGATTCCGAAATCAAGGAATCAAGAATGAACGAGCGCAAGCCTTGGATCTGCCCCGCCTGCGGCCGCGGCGTGGCCCCCGACAAAGACACGTGCGACCACGGCGGCCAGGCCACGCCACAGATCACATTCGTGCCCGTGTTCGTGCCGGCCCCGTCGTGGCCGACTTCGCCGACCATAGGCTGCGACGCCTGCCGACAAAGCGGTGTGTGCAACTGCTACCGCCCAAATCGTCTCACGCCCACGTACGGTGACACGACGGGCCTGACGACGGTCGGGGTGCACTGATGCCCTTCGACGAGCTGGAAACCATCACCAAAGCCAATGAGCCGCCGACGGCGTCGCTGTCCTACACGCGGCACCACCGCAAGGGCCAGCTGCCGAAGGAAGGCACCAGGCCGAAGCTGATCGTGACCGTGCCCGCGGTCATCATGATCTCGCAGGCCAAGCTGTTCCGGCTGTTCGTCGGCACCGGCGAGGATGAGGGCAAGCTGCGGCTTTGCGGCGTGCCTCCCGGCACCAAGGGCGCGGTCAAGGGCACCGACTTCAAGAGCTTCGTCGTCATCCGCTTCGGCTACGTGCCGCGCTTCGGCGACGAGATATTCGACGGCGTGCGCTGCGAGGTCGTGCGCGTGACCGACGACTCGTACGATCTGCTCGTGCCCGCCGCCATCCTGCCGCCGCCGCCAAAGCCGGAAACCGAGGACAAGCCGCTACCATCGCTGACGGCCATGCGCGTGGCCAACGCCGACCGCGACCGCCGCCGAAAGGCCGGCTGATGGCCAAAAAGCGCAAGCCGCAGGCGCAAAAAAGCTGGGGCGGCTACCGGCCAGGCGCCGGCCGCAAGCCGGCTGCGAGCGAGGTTAAGGCCGCCGAGCCCAACGCGACGACGAAGATCATGCGGGCGCTCGCGCGCGACGCCGAGCACGTCAGGGCCGCCACCCAAGCCGCAGCCGTCGAGAGCCGGAACCCATTCCGGCTGCCGGAGCACCCGCCGCGGGCCATGCCGTCAAAGCACCTGCGGATGGCGATGGACGAGAACCTCACGTGGGGGGCGAACCAGTGGTCGGTGCTTGGCACCGGCGCCGCGCTGGGTGCCGTCGGCGCCCAGGGCTTGTTCTTCCTCGGCTACCCGTTCCTCTCTGAGCTGGCGCAGCGGCCCGAGTACCGCGTCATGTCGGAGACGATTGCCGACGACGCGACGCGCAAGTGGATCGACTACGACGTCGTGGGCGACGCCGAGGAAATGCGCGCGCGCGCGAAGCAGGACACCGAGGACCCGGAGGGCAAGCAGGAGCGCCGCGAGAAGCGGCTCAAGGCCGCCGACAAGATGGAGAAGGTCAAGGAGATCAAGGACCATCAAGAGAGGATTCGGCTGCGCGACGCGATGTACGCGCTCTGCCGCGACGACGGGTTCTTCGGCCGCGCTCACATGTACATGGATTTCGGCACCGACCTCGATGGCGCCGGCGACGACGAGCTGCGGACGCCCATCGGCAACGGCCGCGACGAGCTCAGCCGCACGAAGGTCGCGAGGAACTCGTTCCGCGCCGTGCGCCCGATCGAGGCCGTCTGGACCTATCCGATGACGTACAACGCGGTGAACCCGCTGCGGCACGACTGGTACAATCCGCAGCAATGGTACGTCATGGGCAAGGAGCTGCACGTCAGCCGGCTGCTGACTTTCATCGGCCACCCGGTGCCCGACCTGCTCAAGCCCGCATATTCGTTCGGCGGCATCTCGCTCTCGCAGCTCGCCAAACCCTACGTCGACATCTGGCTCAAGACCCGCCAGTCGATCGGCGACCTCATCCACGCGTTCTCCGTGATGGTGCTCTCGACCGACATGCAGGCGATCCTGCAGGACGACGGCCGAGGCGGCCTGTTGCGCCGCATGGATACGTTCAACACGTTCCGCGACAACAAGGGCACGTTCCTGCTCAACAAGGCGACGGAGGAGTTCCACAACGTCTCCGTGCCGCTCTCAGGCCTTCACGAGCTGCAGGCGCAGGCGCAGGAACACATGATGTCGGTCGTGCGCATTCCAGACGTCAAGTTCACGGGCCTCAACCCGACGGGGCTAAACGCCTCGAGCGAGGGCGTGCTGCGCGCTTACTACGACACGATCGGCGCCTACCAGAACCGCTTCCAGCGGCCAAACCTGACGCGCGTCATCAACTTCGAGCAGCTCTCGCTGTTCGGCGACATCGACCCGGGCATCACCTTCAACTTCGAGCCGCTCTGGGAGATGAACCCGAAGGAGATCGCCGAGCTGCAGAAGATGGAGGCCGAGCGCGATCAGGTCTACATCGACACCGGCGTGCTCGCGCCCAAGGAAGTGCGCAGCCGCGTCATCGACGACACCGAAATGCCGTACGCCGACCTCAACCCCGAGGAAGTGCCCGAGCTGCGCGAGGAGGAGGAAGAGGGCCTCGAGCCGAAGGAGGGCCGCCCTCAGCCGCTCGCGGAAGCGGGACCCGGTCTCGGCTCGCAGCCAGACAACGAGGCACCGCCGCCGGCGAAGGACGAGGAGGTGCCGGAGGTCAGAGGCCTGCCGTGGGGCGACCTCTACGAATGGATGCGCGGCTACGACCTGCCGTCCCATCGTGGCGAGACCGCCATCGCCAAGGAGCCGCCGGCCGGCAGCGAGGCCGCGCGCAAAGGCCTCCGGGTCGGCTCGCGCGTGAGCTACGAGCGCGGCGGCGAGCGCCGGCCAGGCCGTGTGTTCGGCTTTGTGGCCAACGACGAGGGTGCCGCCACCGTGGCCATCCTCGACGCCGAAATCGACGCCGTGCGCTTTGTTGGCGACGACCAGGTCTCGCCGCGGGCGGTGCTCTCCGAAGATCGGGTCCCTTTCGCCAGCGACGCTGACTGGGACGAGGCAAAGCATAAGCGACGCAAGGACGGTAAGTTTGGCTCCGGTGGCGGCGGTGCCAGCAGCGAAAGCGCGGGCGGCGCCGGCAGCGAAGGTGAAGGCGGCGACGACAAGCCGCTTCGGAAGCTCGATGAAAAAGAACAGAAAATCTGGGACCTGAACCAAAAGCGCCTCAAGATCCTCAGCGACGAAAATGCTTCGGCCGAAGATTACGAAGCGGTCGAGGCCGAGATGGAAAAGCTCGGCTGGCAATGGGGCGACGCGATCCCAGGCTCTCGCGATGAGGAGCGTCGACGGATTAACGCCGAGATCGAAAAGGAAGAGGCAGAAAAAGCGCGCCGGATGTTCACCAAGGCCACGCCGGAATACACAATGGCGATGGCCAAGCAGATCTCCAAGAAAATGGGCTTTGATATTTCGAAGATTCAGACGACCGACGAGGTCAAGACTTTCTCGCTCAATGGGCGCGATTACAAATATGCCGGTTCGTGTGATCTGAGCACCGGTGAAATCATGATGTATACCGAACAGCTCACGGAGGCTTCAGCCGCCGGCGTCGTCGCTCACGAGATTGAGCACGCCAAGTTCCAGAAGGTCATCAACACCGTGCGCGAAGACGCACACGAAGTGATGAAGAAAATCCGCAAGTACGACGAAGGCAAACCGCGCAAAGAAGAGGCGATGAAGCCAGACGGCAGCCTGCGCGAGCCGTATGCGTCGGAATTCCCGCTCTATACCGCCTGGCACGAGGCCTACGGCAGCAAGGACCACGAAGTCTTTGCCAATAGCGACGGCGTTTCAAACTACAGCGAGGAGTATTGGAAGGCGTGGCGCAAGGGCGAATGTTCCACCGACATCGCTTTCCACGAGACGTTGGCGGAAATGGCCAGAATCCGGCTCGAGACCGGCACCTGGCCAGAGCATCGCTGGTCACCAGGCGAGGCCTCGCTCCATCAGAAACGGGGTCGCATTGCCGAGAAGGCACACCGCGAAGGTGCAAAGGCCTGGCGCAACCTTTTCAAGCTCGTCGACAAGATCTACAAGGACGCCGCATGATCGAGCGCCAGACGATCGATGGCCGTGAAGCTGTCGTGATCTACCTCTCCGACGACCTCACGCCCGTCGACCGGGACGAGGCCTCGTTGGTCAAGGTTACGTTCGAGGACGACAATTCATCCGTCTGGCTTGTGCCGCCTGGGCGCGAGGACGGCCTCGAGATCGGTGAGGACGAGTTCAACGAAAAAGATCATCCGCGCCGGGAGGACGGCAAGTTCGGCAGCGGCGCGGGTAGTGGCGCCGCGGTTGGGCCTGAAGCTCGCGCGCCCAATGACCGCGACGAGGACGACAAGCTCCTGGCCGATCTGCCGCCAGGCGCCGGCTTCGTAGAGGGCAAGGGCCAGCTCGGACGCGGCAAGTTCATGGTTGTTGCCGGCAACATCTCAAGCAATTTGCACGCGACGAAAGAGGAAGCGGTTAAGGAAGCCAAGCAATGGCTCAAAAACCGGGAATTGACCGACCGCAAGAAGGCCGAGGACAATGTCCGCCGTGCCAAGCTCGCCGAGCACCTCCTCTCCGGCAGTCAAGAGATCAGCGATACTGACCTGAAGTTCCTCGACCTGCGGCCGACCACCGAAATGCGTTTCCTGATGCCGGCGGCCGCGCAGCTATTCGGGCTTAAATCGCGCGATGTGCGGCCTTACGTGGCCAACATGATCAGGATCGGTTACACCGAATTCGGCGCCAAAAAGGAGTACATCTCATCGCGGCCGGCGTTGCTGAAGATAGCACATGCACTGGCCAATAAATCAGCGCCTGGTGCCGCCTTCGATGCAGCCTGGAATGAAGGCGACCACCCTCGAGGCCAGCCTGGCAATGCCGGCCAGTTCGGTCCCGGCGGCGGAAGCAGCGGCGGAGCCGCGAAACCGCAAAAGACAAAGGCTGAGTTTCAGCAGCACGTTGCGAAACAGAAAGCCGCACGCGAAAAGCTAAAGTCGCGAATCGAAAAATCGCTCACTGATGAAGGTTCTTTCGAAGTCGAAACCGGCAACGGCCGCACCTGGATGCTGACACCGGCAACCTCACGCGACACCGAGCCATATCGTATTACGTTCTTCGATAAGGACGGCGACCCTACCGGCCACATCGAAATCCGCGACATCGATGAAGCTGCGAGGGAGCTCTCAGGCTGGGTTAAGCCGGAGCGTAAGCTGGCCACGGCATCGCAGCTCTACCAGCCGCCGACAAAGACCGCGGACGAGATCGTCGCCGAATTCCCGGGCGGTGCGGAAGCCATCCAGAAAACGCGCGAGCGGTTGGCGAAGGTCGTGCCGACCGACAAGCAGTTCAAGCTCGAGGACGGCACCTACACGCCGGAGCGCCAGGCCGTTCACAAGAAAATCATCGACCACATCCTCACGCCGGAAGCGATCGCCAGGTCGATGCCGGCCGCCGGCGAGAAGCCCGTGCTGACCATGCTCGGTGGCCGCGGCGGCTCCGGCAAGAGCTGGTTGACGAAGTCGGAAAATGCGCCGGTGAACGAAAACACGTCGCTCCTCCTGGATGTCGACGAAATCAAAAGCCTCCTGGGCGAGCTCGGCGGCGACCCGCCCTACGAAGGCTGGAACGCTGCTCAGTTCCATGAGGAATCGGGCGACGTCGTCGACATCATCGATCGCATGTGCACCAAGCTCGGCGTCAACGTCATCCACGATGCTACGCTCAAGAGCGAAGGCAGCGCCGGCCAGCGCATGGCCGCTTACGTGGCGTCTGGCTACGAGGTCGAGGGCTATTACATGTATCTCTCGCCCCAGGATGCGACGAAGCGGGCGCTCGGCCGCTACTCCAAGGGCGGGACCTTTACCGGCCGCTTTGTGCCGCCGGAGATCGTCCTGGGCAACACGCAAAACGAAAAGAACTTCGATAAATTGTCTGCCAACATGAGAAAGTGGGCTGTCTATGACAACTCCGGAAAAGCGCCGCAGCTCGTCTCCAGATCAGACGGCGATGAGTGATTACAGCTTCCAGACCGGGCCGATCCCGGCCGATGCCTTTGAAAACGAACCAGGCCCGCCTCGTAAGCTGCCGCTTACAGAAGAGGGCCTGAAAAAGTTGGATGAAGAAACCGCGGCCTTAAAGGCGGCCGCAGAAAATGTCGTCAGGAAAGCGTCTGCTTGATTTTTTCAGAATGCTTCTTCGCGGCCGCACCAATCGCGCTCGCCCGTGGCTTCGTTCTCGACGTAGAGCAACGAGCCGTTCTCCTCGATCACGCGCACATTGCTGAGCTCGGTATACTCGCGATCATAACGGCGCAGTAACTTGCCGCGGAGATCAACCTTCTTCGACGGCTTCATGCTGCCTCCGCCTTTTCCGCCTTGGCCTCGCCGAGAGCGTTTTCGGCGATCACTTCGATGATCGCTAACATCCCCTTGGCCTCGTCCAGGTTGGCGGGTTTCTTCTTGCAGACGAGCTCGAGGATGCTTTTGAGTGCTTTCTCCACGATCTTCATGATGAGGTCCTCCATACCTCGGTACTAATATATACGCCATTATGGCGCATACGTCAATAGGCCGTATAAGGTTTATTCGTCCCAGTCTGTCGCCTCGGTCGCAATGTCCCTGGCATAGGCGGCGATAGCTGCGGCCATCCGATTTCCCCACTTTGCTCGCATTTCCCGCTCTCGGCCGGCGGCCGCGGCGCAGATGGCCACGAGCTGGCCGATGCCATCCGGGGCGCAAAATCGGATTAGATACCTATCGATTTCCCCCATCAGGGCCGCATCGGCGCAGGCGCAAATACCCACCTTGTGGTCACAGCCGCCGGCTTCGTCGATCGCGTCGGCGATCATGTTTCGGGCGCGGATAAGCAAGTCAGTCGACGACGACATATTCCCTCCCTTTAAGAATGGTTCTGAGCTCGGCAATGGTCTCGGCCGCCGACCAGTGCGTAATCCACCGACCGCCTTTGGCCAACCATAGGTGCCGGTAGCGGTCCCAGTCATCGATGAGGACGTCGCCAGGAGCTGCGTGCAGGCACTTATCCTTGGACCGGCAGCATCGGACCTCGACATGAGCGCCCAGGTGCCGCCGGCCCCAGGCCCGCTTTTCGTCAGCGGCGCCCGGTACGTTGTTGTTGTTGGGTACGCCCGTGAGCACGATCGGCTTGTAAGGCTCCAGGAATCGCCAGAGCTCGGCCATGTCGGGCATCGGCGGCAGATTCGCATAGAAGTTCGGGATCTTGCGGATAAGCCCCCAGTCGACGTCATCGGGCGGCGGCTGGCCGAAGTACGCCTCGTAGTGCCGATCGAAGTCGGCCAGCACCCCATCCATATCGACGAAGATTTGCATTGCCTTTTATTCCAGGTCAGCCAGCGTCAGCCTGCCGGCCAGCAACAGCTTGACGACCCTGGCCAGCAGGTCCGGTATCGGCGCGTCGCCAGCGGCTATCCGCTGTGCATGGCGCCTGCTCAGGCAGAAGGGATCGGCGGCGCCCACAATGGTGAGGCCGAGCTTCTTGAGGGCCGCGCGGTACTGGGTGTAAGTCATGGTGGCGTTGTCCTTGTTTTGTGAATTGTCGCCAATGTCGTATATGCCGTCGTGGCGTACCACGTCAAGATGGCGCATTGGAAACCTGCCGGCGTTTGATCTCTTCCTTGGCGAGATCGAGGCCTTTCTGGCCCTCGTAGCCGATGATCGCGCAGCGAGTGCTATGGGTGGCACCGATTTTGTAGACTTCGAAACCCTTACGGCGGGGCGTTCGGGCGATCCAGTAGTCGCCGCTCTCGTAGAGGATGTCGCTCTCCTTCACGGCGCACCTCCTCCCGCATCGATTGCCAGCAAGGCAGCATTAACACCGGTGCCGGAGAATGTGCCGGACGGCAGCTCCTCCCAGTGGGAAGCCAGCGGCTTGAGCTGCTCTTGCTGCCGCGGGCCGTTGGCGCAGATTGCCACCAGGCGGCCGCCGGGCTTGAGAAAGCCCAGCGCGTGCTTGATGTGCTTGATGTCGGCACCCCTTTCGAACGGCGGGTTCATCACGATCCGATCGAACTTGCCCAAATCGCCGTTGCACTCGAGGAAGTCGGCGCATCGCACTTCGTGCTTAGTATTCGACCGCAAGCGCAGATTGTCGGCTATCGTTGGTGAGATTTCGACGGCAACAACCTTGGCACCTGGAACCGCACCAAGAGCGTCGACGAGGCGCCCAGTGCCGGCGCTGGGCTCCAGCACTCGGTGGCTCGGCTCTATTTCCGCCAACTCGACGGCCCGCTCCGCCAGGTCAGGCGGGGTCGGAAACAGCTGGTTGGCGACGACGACCTGGGCGCCCCCGCCTTTTAAGGCCTGCCGCATGGCCTCGATGTCGTCAGGCACCTCCCTAGCGGCCGTCTGCGGTCGGCTCACAGGCGCCCGCGGCTGGGGCGCTGGCAGCGCGTTTTCGGGTGACTTAGGCTCGGGCTTCGGCGGCATCACCACCTTGGCGTCGGTCAAGAACACCTGCTGCTTTTTCATCATGCCGGCCGGGACCTGTCGGAACCGGTGACAGCCGGCGGTGTCGGTGGCCCTGGCGACGCCGTAATACGGGAAGTCGGACCACTTCCGTTTCATCATCGCCGCCCACTCGGCCTGGGTCATTTCACGGAACCCATCGCCAGGGTAGTTGCAGATCGGGGGCAGCGCGGTCGCCTTCTTGACCTTAGCCGCCATCTCCTCGGTCGGCGGCTGGTAGTCGACGATCTTCTCGATGCTGTACTTCCAGGTCTTCGCCCAGTGGACGCTTGCCGGCGCCTGGGTGGTCACGCTGTTGATCGCGCCGTTCGACTTGTTGACCCGGATCACGACCAGCCATTCGCCCCTGGTGAGGACCTTGCCGCCGGGCTTAATGTCGAACCGGCCGCCAAAGCCTGACCCGATCTCGCCATTGCCGATCTGCTCGTTGAGCATCGCCCGCTCGTAGACCAGGCGATTCTCATAGTGCGCGATCCATCGCTCGTAGTGCGCGATGTTGGCCGGATAGACCTTCTTCGCGTACTCGACCACCTCGTCGACCGACCGCGGCGCATACAAGGTCGGGTATGAATTGCTCAAGACATCGTGGGCAGTCGGGTTGTGCGAGAGGTCTTCTCGATCGCCTTCCTTCCGCGGCAAGTGCAGCCAGCAACCGCCGGCGATCCTGAGCGCGACCTTGGCCTGCAATTCCTTGTCGGGTTCGTTGCCGCACTCGGTCCACAGGTGCAGCCACATGGCGGCTTCCTGTTTGTTCTTCTCGGCCTTCCGCTTGTCGGACTCGAGGCCCTTTATCCGGCGATGGCGAACTGCCGGCAGCTCTTTGTATTTGGCCGCGGCGATCGCGCCGGCAGCTCGACCCTGCCAGTAATTGGCAGTGTTCCACATCTTGACGGCCTTGCGCATGCCGTTGTCGATCTTCTCTTTGTCTCGGCGTGCGCGCTTCTCGCTGTGATGGCCGATCAAGATCGGCTGGCCAAACGGGATGTTGTCGGCGATCGCGGCCACAGCCTTGCGGGCGCTTTCCGCGTCCGCGGTCCTGGCCTCGCTGTAGTCTTCGAACCGCTCGGCCCGCTCCTCGGCGCGCTCGACCAGGCTCTTGTCCTCGTCTTCGATCTCGCCGGCGAGGTCAATCAACAGATCCTCGCGGGCAGGCGTCCAGGCGGGCGCGACAAAGAGCTCTTGCTTGGGCGCCCAGCGAAAGCCGGCGGCCTTCACCTTGGCGTACGTCTCGGCGTCCAGGCGGCTCGAGGCGTAGAGCCGTAGCTTGTTGTCGTCAGGCGAATAAGTGGCAGTGTAGCGCATCAGAAAACCCCTTTCTTTTCCGGTAAATGGTAGAAGTTCACGGACTTGAAAATGCCGCGGATGCCCTTTGGGCTCGTGTTTCGGAGGTTCGCGTCTAAGTTCAGAAGCTGGACGCCGCCGGCCTTGCCGGATCATGAACATTCGGCGGTCGCGGACCATCAGCGAGGCCATCGTGCCTTCGTCGCCGATCATGCCGTACTCGGTAACCAGGAAGACCAGCTTGCCGTCATCGACGATCTTGAATTGCTTGAACTCGTATTTGTCGGGCTTACCGCAAGATTTCATCTCGACGATGGCGGTCTTAATCCGCTCGATCGTCCCTTGCTGCTTCGGGTTCATTGTGCGTCCCGCACTTCGCAGCCGACGTTGAAAAGCTTGGCGGCCACAAGGCCGGTCGCCGCCAGGAACGCCGCATCGGCCTCGGCGATGTTGGCCGCAAGGCACTCGAAAACGACGTTGTCGATTTGAACAAATCGGCTTTTGGTCTGGTGGTCTGTGTAAACGTACTTTTTCATGACAAGTCCTCCATCGACCTATAATATACGCCCTCCTGGCGTAGTACGTCAAGGGGGCGTATCATTCTTTTTCGGAATAAAAACGAGGTAGCCGGGCTCGACGATCCGCTCGCCGGTGCGGCCAACCTCGAGGATAATTTTCGAGCCATCAGTCAGCGCGTCGACGCCCACGATCGTCACCCACGGCTCGAGACCGAAATCGTCAGCTCCGGCCTCGAAAATGTAGCCCTGGGTGTCGGGGTGCTCCCAAAGCCACTGGGCGGTGACCGCAACGCGGTTGGCCTGGGTGGCGCGAAATTGGCTTTGTCGTAGCCGCCTGATGCCTGGATCAAGCATTGAGAGCCTCCTGTCCTGATCGACGATCGAGCTCGAGCGGCGTCACCGGCACCTGCTTCTTCGCCGCGCGGACCTGGGCCAGGGTCGGCCCGTCGCTGGTGCCCTTTCCGGTATTGGGGAAGAACGAGAAGATTTCCGACTTGGCGATCCGCTTGGCTTTCTTGTAGCGGAAGTGCCAACGGGAGAATCCCTCCCCGCGTAGGCGGAAAAATTCGACGTAGCCGCCGAGGTAGAACTCGCCATCCTGGTCGGTCAGGTAGACGACCGACGTGCCTGGGCGACGGCCGTTCGGTTGATTGCTGCCGAACTGTGCCAGCGCCCAGGGCTGGCGAAGAGACGAGCCGAAAAACTGATGCGTCATTTCAGGTGTTTCCTTTTGCTACGGCGCGGATCTCGCGCAACTGGCGTGCCTGCTCGTCCCAGAAAGCATCGTGCAGTTTGTGGGCTGCGTTTTGGGCGTCGAAGAAATTCGAGTGCCGGGACACGACACGGTGTCCCTCGCGCACCTGATACTCGGCCCAGTCGGCACGCAAGCCGCGAGGCCCACCGTGCTTGACGCGCTCCTGAAGGACCACCTTGAACCAGCCAATTTGGTCGAGGAATGTCATCCTAACCCTCCAATTTTATTTCGGCCAAAGCCGCGAGAATGCGGGCCGCAGCGGCCTGACCGTTCGGACCAATTGGTTTGAAGCCGTCAAGAACAAGCGCGCGGAATTCAGCGGCCGTCGTGGCGTTGACGGCGTCTCCGTTGCGTGGGTTTATCAAGAGCATCATGTTCGTGTCCCCTCCAATTTGACCCACTGCCCGTCAACGCGCTGGTGGGTCTGCTTCCAGCCGTCGTAGCGGCCCTGTTCCAGGGCGATCTGCTCTTCGAGGTTCTTGATCCCGCGATCCAGGCCGCCCAGATGCCGGCCTTTGTAGTCCTCGTAATCAGCACCGTAAGCCTGGCTGCGACCGACGCCGGCCTTGAAGGCGTCGAAGCTCCCGCGCATCACGTTGAATTTTGCTTCCATGAGAGGCCACTTTGGCCGGCCGCCGTAGCTCCGCGGCCGCCAGTCCAGGGCCCGCATCGGGCCGATGATTTCTCGGTCGTAGCGGAACACGATCGGTTCGAGCTCTGCCGCGATGGCAGCGCGGTGCTCGATATGCCGGGCCAAGTCGCTCCGCATCAACACGATCATCCGCGCCAGGGCGGCGCGATCGACCTCGAAGGGTAATTCCTTGGCGCCCATGCACGAGGAAGTCTGCCAGCCGTAACCGGGCCGCTGGTAGCCGTGGTGGGCGATCGTTCCGGTGTTTGCCAGGATGGCCCGGCCGCAGCACTGGCAGTGCATCGCGGCTTGTTTCCGGGCTTCTCGTTTTGCGGCGTTTGCGGCGGCGTTGGCCTCCCGCTGGGCCTTCCGCTCGAAGTAGTTCAGGTGGCTGAAACGGCGCATCTCGATCTCCCTTACAAATGAGAGAATACGCCCGGCCGTCGTATACGTCAATAGGGCGTATTAAATTATTTTTCGCATCGTGGCTTCATATTGCCAGCCGCCGGCGCTTGGTCGGGGCAAATCGCCGGCCTACCGATCGGCTTCGCTGGACTGACCCCAGTAAACATCGTAACCGGGCTTCCCGCGGTAAGGGCGCAGCGCCACAACACGTCCCTTGCGCCACTTTCCGCTTGCAGGGTCGCGGGCCTCGACGGCCTCACCGATCGCATAGGCGTAGGTGATGATGATCATGCGTCACCATCGGCGCCGCAGTGGATGCAATAGCAGCGACCCTCGCCGAAGTAGCTCGGGTCGTCGCCGCCGTATTGCGTGCCGGTATACTCCCATTCGTGGCCGCCTGGATTTGTGCAGCCACCTGGCTCATCGAAAAAGTCGTCCTCGATCTCGTTCTCACGTTTCGGTGCCATCCGTCCCTCCTCAGTGTCCGAAGATGTTTCGACCCATGCTCTCGCGCAGCTCGGCCGCATGCTTTTCGTGCGCCTCTTCGCGGTCAAACATCGCGTCCTTGCGCTCTTCCTCGATACGCCACCAGTCAGCGATGGCCTCGTCGCGCGTTGAACCCCAGCCGATATGATGCCGATTGCCGCTATCCTCCGCGCCGTCGTACGTGTCTAGGTCGATAGCCTGCCAGCGCATATTGTGCGGATGGTGGCCGTAGTAAGTGACTTCGATCATGGTTGGTATCTCTAGCGGTTGGAGATGATGCGAAAGCGGCTTTCGTGAACGCACAGTTTGCCCCCGTCGTCATAGCGCACGACATGATAGCCTTCCGGCAAAGGGAGGTTCTCAGCGCGCGGCTTAACGATGGTCGCACCGATTGCCGACGTGCCGTGGATTTCAATTCGCGTGCCGGATTTGGGCATGTCCGTTCCCCTTGTGTGTAGTGTGTTAGGCGTCATCGCAAAGTCAGTATTTTACTTCTGTCGATGATGGCCCAGAAAGTATCCTGCGTTCGGTAAACTTCCTCTGCGGTGCAATCGGGAAAGATTTCAATGATGGTGTCGTTGAGATTGTCCAAGTAGTCCAAGGCTCGGTCGATGCCTTGATCCAGTGCCTCGTAGGCGTTGGACTTGGCAATTTCTTCCATTCTCTCGCGGCGGGTTTCTTCCTCCCCGACGCTCATCTCAGGCCTCTTCCTCGAGCTCGTCGCCAGAATCGGGGTCGACTTCGAACGTGTCGACGATGTACTGGCGCGCCTGGGCGATCGTATCGAACGGCCCGCTCCATTCGGTGGCGTCCATATAGCCTGGGGCCGAGAGGTGGCAGAACCACTTGCCGGAATACGTTTCCTCGATCTCGTAGCCCTCCTGGAGGCCGGCCACGTCGGCCGGACAAGCGCACGATTCGCCGTACGCATCGACCATGCGCACGAAGGGTCCGTTCGTGTAGTAGGGGATCATGAACGCCATGTCAGATCCCCTGCCAGTTTCCGAGCATTTTCTGCTCCCACTTGGCTTCCATCTCGCATTCGGCATCGGCCTCGCACTGCTCTTTCCAGGCCTTCTTCTCGGCCTTGCTCATCTTCGAGTAGTCCGGGACCTTGGCCTTGCCGTTCTGGCAGGCGTCGCAGGCTTTGTCGTAGCCGCCTGCCATGTATTGTTCGAAGAACTCGGGGCCCTGCTCGTCCATCTCGGACTGGGTATAGGCGCCGAGGTATGCGCTCGACTTGCCGTGGCCGTCACAGGCCGAGCAGATCACCCACTTGAACGGCAGTTCGATCTCGCCGCCGTCCTCGTCGTAAACAACCAGCTTTTTCATGTCTCGTCCTCCTTCTTCAAAAACAGGGCAATTCGACTTCCGCCTCGGCGCCGGCTTTCGCCCTCGCCGCCGGCCTCCCAGGCGTCGATCGCGGCGAATGCCGCTTTCACCCGGGCGTGCCACTTTTCGGTGCCGACCTGCCAGTAATCGCCGGCGCTGCCAAACCCGACCCAGCCGTAGGTCTCGCACAGCCAGATCAGGTAATCGAAGCTCTCATTCAGATGCCAGATGCCCATCGCCCGATCGGGGTCCAGTTGGCTGATCCGGCACAGCTCGGCGTTCTCTTCCTCGGTCCCGCCGATCACGTCGGGCACGACTGCGATCGCCTGCGGGCACTTCTCCAGGATGGCACCGGCCCAGGCCTCGAAGCCCTCGAGGTAACCCTCGTCGAAGCCGGTTGCTTCGCCGCGGCGATACATGCTGAAGGCGCCATTGTCGATCAGCAGGATTCCCGCCTCGCCAACCAGCCGCATCGCATCGTCCAGCTGTTTATTGAGCTTCTTGCGGGTGGCGTAGCTGACGCAGAAAGACGCGCCCTTGAGCTGCTCCAGGGCGCTCAAAGGATTCAGCGGCAAACCGTAGACGGTGATCTTTTTCACCTACGCCTCCTCTTTCGCCGCTTCCATCGCTTCGATGACCCAGATCGCTTCATCGCCAGCGTCGATGACCCGCTCCGGGATGTTGTAGTCGTAGGCCACCGCTGGCCATACGCCAGGCTCGGCAACCTCGGACCCCACGCCGTTCCACATTTGCACCTCCTGTTCCCAACAGGATTAAACTACGCCCTCCTGGCACATACGTCAAGAGGGCGTATCTAAAATATGTTTCAAGGCAAGGCACGCAGTCCCTTGAGCGTGATCTTGCCTTTGCAGCCGATCGCCTTCCAGGCGAACTTGCTGGCGGGGCCGTCCCATATCCAGGTGGTGCGCTCCGTGGTGAGGATTTCGTCGGCGGTTTGGCTATGGGCTGCAGCAAGGGCTACGCGCCGTTCGACGGCGGCGGTTGTCATCCGGTTCCGTGGTAAGAGAGCTCTTCGACCGCGGGCTCAGGCCATGCTTTGAGATTGTGGAGCTCGATCACGACCGAAGCCTTCGCGGCGTGGCCCTTGGCAAAATGCACCTGGGCGTCATCGCCGCCGTCGTAGTTGACGACCGCGCCTTCCCACCGGCCGAGGTCGGCCGGCAGCAGCCCCCGCATCTGGCCAAGCGCCGCGGCGTAGAGCACCAACTTCTCGAGGCCAAGCTCATTGCGGTTGCCGCCGTAGTACATGGCGGGCTTTTTCCAGAACGGCTCCATGCCGTTGCGCATTTTCTGGGGGCCGTTGAGGGCCCGCTTGTGGGCGGCGACTTCTTTCCGATACCACTCGCTCATCTTGCGTTTCATGACCCAGTTCCTCCTACAGTCAGGATTATACGCCCTCCTGGCGTAGTACGTCAATAGGGCGTATTAAATTATTTTTCCGCCTGGGCCAGTTCGGCAATGAGGTTTTTGGGCAGCACGTAGGAGAAGCCGCCGTTCATGAAGCGAACCTTGCGGCCGATCTTCTTGACGGTGAAGGTATCGACCGCGGCGCCATTGATAAAGTTTGCCGGCTTCGGCAACTTAACGGCCATGCCGTCGACGAGCTTGATGGCGGCTGCCGCCTTGTCGACTGCCTCCTGGCATCGCGCGCGCCAGTCTCGGGCGTAGGTTTCGACGCCGTCCTTGATGGGGCTCAGCATCTTAAACAATTTTGCCGGGCATCCGGCTTCGCATGGCCCCATAAACTCGTCCATGTCCTTGTATCCGAAGTTGCAGCCGTCTTTCGGGTTGCGCTCCCATCGAGTCAGAACAACAAGGCAGAGCCGGACCTTGCCGTCCGCGTCAGCGACGAGGCGCCCTTCCTTTTCCGCGCTGACCTCGTAGACGGCATAGAACACGCCGTTCTTAGTCGCCGATGCTTTTATTCCGGCGGCGAATTTCTCGCCGAACTCGCGTTTGAACCACTCCTCATTCCCGGTTCCGGGAGCTCGATATTGATAAGTCCATCCCATGTTCAGTCCTCCTCCACGACTTCGAATTTCAGGATTGCGCGCTCGTCCTCGAAGATCTCGCCGGCGCACTTGACCTCGTACTCGCCGCGCCACTGCGCTTCCTTCCTGGTTGGGAAGGGGCCAAACCGCCAGCCATCCCAGGCCACGCCCTTCACTTCGGTGTAAAACACTTAGCCCTCCTTCACCCGCTCCAGCTGGGTTTGCTTCTCGCCTCGAAATTCGTCGTGAGCCTTAACGGTGCCGGTGATCACGAGCTCGTCGTTCTCGGAAACCCGGAAGGCGCCGCTCTTGATGACGACGGTGTTGCCGTCCTCGGTGCGGCAGGTGGCGATCCTCCAGATGCCCCACTGGCTTTCGCCGGTGACGACCCGGACCACCTTGATCTTCAGGCCCCGGATGCGCTCGCCGACCTTGCCGATGAACTGGGTCCCGGCCTTCCGCGCGTCCTCGGCCTCAATCTTGGCGATCGCGGCCTCGAGGGCGGCGACCTGACCATCACTAAGCCGGCAATTTGCACGGCCCTTCCGGACCACGTCCTCGATGAACGGATTTCGCTCCAGGAAGGGCTCGCAGCGGGCCAGCAAGGCACCGTGCATCGCCTGGAAGTCGCTGGCCGCAGCATCGGCCTCGGCCTTCCGGGCCGCTTCCTTGGCCGCCCAGGCGGCTGCCTTTTTGGCGTCCCGCTTTGCCTTCGCGGCGTTCAGCTTCTCGACCTGCTCGGCGGTAAACAGGGCGACGGCCTTGTGGCCCTTGTCGCCACGGCCGCCGCAATCAAAACACTTCCAGCCGGTGAACTTCCACATATCGGCACCACCGGCGCCGCCGCAGCGACTGCACTTTACGATCTGCATACAGAAGGGCTTGCCCTTCGCGTCTCGTCGGATTGCCGCTTCGGCAATCTTTTCCCCGTGCCTGGTAAAGAGCTCGACCATGACCGTCAGGCTCCCCACACTGCCTCGACCCCGATCATCGCGAAGTCGACCTCGGCATCATCTGCCGCCGCGAACAGCTTGGCGAACATCGCCCCCGCCATCACGAAAGCCACCTTGGCGGCGGCAGCGATGGCAACCCAGTCCAGTCCCGCGAGCATCATCATGGCACCCTTCCTTTCCCTTCATTCTCAATATACGCCAGGAAGGCGCACTACGTCAAGAGGGCGTAGTGCATTTTTGTGAATTATTTTCAGAAATCTTTCGCCCATTTAATAGCTTCCTTGGCCGCCGCCGCGGGGCTAAACCCGTCCTCGAAGGCGTCGAGGTAGTTAAAATCCGGCAGGTCGTCGGCGCCAAGCCCGCATTTCTTGACGATTATGGCGTCAACCTTTTTCATCCAGGCGGAATAGGCGGCGCCGCCGGGAACCGCGGAAATCTTGGCCTTTAGCGCGGCCCATTGCAGGTCGTTCAACGCAGTCTCCATCATTTTGTGGCTGATGTTCATCATATACGCCATATCGGCGTATACGTCAATAGGGCGCATATTGACTAATGGCGGCAATATGGCGTAGTGCGACATTCTGACCGATTATGGTGGAGACCTTAAATGACGCGAGAGCAAAAGCTCTGGCTCGACGCCAACCCGCAGTTCGGCGTCTGCGGCCGGCCAGCGAGCATGACCCGCTACGAGCAAAAGGGCGTATTGTTCCCCGACGGCAAGTACACGCCGGGCTTCAAGTTGAGGCCCAGCCACCAGGCTGAGGGCGCGTTCGAGGTCGCGGTCCAGGTGATGGTCGATCTCAACAACCCAGCTGAGCGCGCACGGGCCGCCGTCAACGACCCGCGCGGCAACGCGAACGAGCGCGGCTATGACCGCCAAGGTGGCGGCACCAAAGTATGACCGAGCTGGAGCAAGCCCGCCTGTGGTTGCGGATCGTGCAGGGGGTCCTGCAACGCGAGCGAGCCGTTTACGCGCATTACGGCGCTCATGGCACGGCGCCGCTGGTGCGGGCCGCCGAGTGCGCGGTGCTTGCTGCGCTCTCGTGGGTGTGGGACGCGCAGGAACGCGCGCCGAGAATCGAGCCGACTGCGGTGTGGCGCGTCAAGGGCGTCGGCGAAAAAGGCGAACTGTTGCTGTCGATAGGTTGACTTTTCGCCGCCGGCTCGCTGATGCTTTGGCCGCCGCGCCACGCCGAAGGACAACCCGCCCCCCCCATGACCGAACAAGCGAAATATCGCATACCGAAAACTGGCGAAAGCTGGCGCCACTACGAGGGCGGTCTTTGCACGATTGTCGGCCTGGCGCGCGATCCCGACGGTTTCGTTAACGTCGTTTACACGGGATACCGCTGGCAGTGCGCGCAACTGCCTCCGCTATACGTCCAGCAGCTCGATCGGTTCCTGCAGGAAGTCGAAAACAACCGGCCGCGCTATAGCTTCGAGCGCGACGTCGGCGACGACGATGTCTGCCCGTTCATTCGCCCATGATCGTCTCGCTCGTCACCGACGCCTCCTACTGCGAGCGCACGCGCACCGGCTCGTGGGCCGCGTGGGCCGAGAGCGACCGCGGCCGCTTCTTCGGCGGCAACGTGCTGCCGGGCTCGACCAGCGGCAATAATTCCGCCGAGATGAGCGCCGCCGCCCGCGGCCTGCGCATCGCCGTCGACCGCGGCATTCTCGCCGCCGGCGACACGCTCCGGTTTCAGACTGATTCCGTGTTCGTCGCCGGCAGGCTTAAACCCGATCGCCTCTCGCGCCGCGCGCGCTGGCGGCAACGCCACGGCATCCCGCAGCCGGGGCTGGAAGACGGCATCACCGTCAGCTCGTCGCCGCGCATGTTTTTCATCCGCACCGTCAACTTGCTCGGGCTGTCCTTGTCGATCAAGCGTTCGGGCGGCGGCGATCGCCTGCGGGCCGTCGACCGCTTCGCCCGCATGTGCATGATCGAGGAGCGGGCGTTGCGGGACGGCAGCACGATCGAGGCCGCGCACATAAAGGCGTTCGAGGACGACATGGACGAGGCGCGTATGCTCTGGATCAGACAGCAACAACAGGAGAAAGCGACATGCCCCGAGGAATCCAAGCGTTTGTGAAGGCGCCGCCCGGCGAGATGACGCGCGACGAGTTTAACCGAAGGCTCCAAGAAGTGCAGGAGATTGAGGCTCAATGCGGCTTCCAGATTCTCAGCCCATATCGCTATTACGACCCAAAAACGCATGAGCTGCTCGAAGCTGGGTACGGAACCAAAAGAGGCACCGTGTTTCGGCAGGTGCGCCCGTTCAAGAAAGACTGCGAATACTTCGTCGACGAAGGGCTCTACCGTTGCATCGTTTATTCCGACCACACCCGCTGAATAGCAGCCCGGTTGACAACGCCGCCGCCAAAGGCGTATAGGCCGCCGCCATGTGCAAGTTAACCTCATATAGCGCAATAGCCGCTGCCGCCAGCTGGTCGTTTAATCGACCGGCCAGCGAGCGGCCGCACGCATGCGTGATGGGTATTTCCTTGCAAACATCAAAGACGACCAAAGAACAGCCCGGGACCGGGCTAAGGCGCAGAGCAGACTAACCCGCGGAGACCACACCCTCCGCCCAAAGCGGAGAGGACCGATGGTCCGCACCACCACCACCGAGATAACGCAGGCAGAAGCATACGACCGCTGGTTTAGAGCGTGGTCAATGCTGCCGAACACCTACCAGCACGCAATCGTTGCGTATTGCCTTCGCGCGGACCGCGACGTTGCGGAGATCGCGCTTTGGCTGTGACTTTGCCGCGCGCGAGCGCGGCCACGTTGTGAACGTCCAGGACGGTGCCCTTGGGCATAAGGCACCACGCTAGGCTACGGTGTTCTGGCTAGGACCCAGACGCAACTCGGCTAGTGCGCCGAGACCCGGGACAAGGTTGACTTGTCATGGCTACGCGGTTGAAAATGCGCTTCATGAGCAAGTGCGGAGCATATATTGGCGGCCACACGGTCGTGCGCCACAAGCGAGCTTGGCACTACGAAGCTGCCCTTGCGGCGGCATCTGGAATCGAAAAGAAGCGCTCGGCGCTCCAACAGGGAGTGCACGACATGCTGGAAGCCAGAGAACGTGACAAAGCGGAAGATCGCTTCGCTCATTTGGAATACCTCAATCGGCGCCGCCGCCGGCCGGACCGGCCAACGCCAAGAAAAACGCCATCAATCAAGTTGCTCAAAAACCAGAAACTGTGATTTGCGCCGAGTACCGGCGCCGCACATAATGCGCGACCGTCGAATCGGGGGCGCGCCGGATGCTTTCCAAGCACGAGAAATACCTGGCCGACCATCCCGAGGCGATGATGGCCCACGCCATCCGCCGGCTGTTCGAGCGCCACGGCATCATCATCACCATCGCCGACTACAAGGCGATGACCGCATTGTGCCGAGACGGCACGTCGCCGCCGCTCGGCATCGGCAGCAAGGAAGGCACCTACCACCTGCTGCGCATCCGCCAGCGTGAGATCTGGGCGGTCTACCGCCACGACAAGCAGTCGATCGTTTCCTTCTACGCCGGCGAGCCCGCGAAGCTGCAACGCAAGCGGCGGCGCGCAGAGCAGCGGCAACACGAACAGGCGCTGGCTTAGCTCAGTCGGTAGAGCGCTTCCCTCGTAAGGAAGAGGCCGTTGGTTCGATCCCAGCAGCTAGCACCAATTCACGCCGCCTTAGCTCAGCCCGGTAGAGCAGCGATTCTGTAAATCGAAGGTCGTCCGTTCAAATCGAGACAGGTGGCACCAAATGCAGAAATGGCAAATCCATCCGCTCTACAAGAGCGCCTTCGGCTACAAGGTTACAGACCCAAAGCTCGGCGAGTTCTGGAAGATTGTCGGCCACCTCGAACGCTGGCCTGGTTGGGAAGAGCGCCTAGCGCGCTTGCTCGAAGCTGTGAACAACGCCGACGTAGCTCAGTCGACAGAGCGCATCCTTGGTACGGATGAGGCCGCTGGTTAAATCCCAGCCGTTGGCACCAAATGACGCGTCGATAGCCCAACGGTAGAGGCAACGGGTTCAGGCCCCGTCCAGTGATGGGTTCGAATCCCTCTCGACGCACCACTTTCGCCCCTGTAGCCCAACATGGTAGAGGCCAGCCCTTCAAAACGGCTTGAGTTGCCGGTTCGAGTCCGGCCCGGGGCACCAAACAATGATCAAAGGAAATCAAGGAAGCGCGCCGCTACGACAACGTGCTGCTGCTGTTGATTCTGCTCGTCGAGCTAGTCGACCTCTAATCATCACTGGTAAGCTCCGTCGCCAAGCGGCCAAAGGCATCGGTGTCACATACCGACAATCCCGAGGTTCGAATCCTCGCGGGAGCACCATGTTCCACTACATTCTAATCATCTCGATCTACGGTGCTGCTCTCGGCGGCGACGATTGGTTCAAGTTTGAAACCCGAGAAGACTGTATGCAGGCCGCTCAGGTCGCTGCCAATGTCGGGGCGAGGTTTAGTATGGACGCGTATTGCTACGAATGGGACGGCCACCGCGGAGATTTCGTCGGCGGTTTGGCTATGGGCTGCAGCAAGGGCTACGCGCCGTTCGACGGCGGCGGTTGTCATCCGGTTCCGTGGTAAGAGAGAAACCCAAATGATCGTCGTGCACTTCTTCGGCGGCTATCAGGCAACGCAAGCGCAAGTCGACGCGTGGGCGGCCTCCGCCAAGCAGCAACGGCCCGACGTCGCGTTCGAGGCGCTGCCGTACCCGGCGGGCGCCACCTCCGGCGACCCGCTAGCAAAGATCGCACCGGCGACGATCGACGGCTGGGCCAAGACGATCACGGCCGACGTCGCCGACGAGCACTACATCGTTGGCCACAGCTCAGGCTGCGCGATCGCCAACGCGGTCGCCGCCGCTGCGCTCCAGAAGGGTGCCAGGAACTTCTCGCTGGTCGTGCTCGATGGCTTCCGGCCGTTTCCGGCCCTGCTGGCGCTGGCGTCGACCACGTGCTGGTCGGCGACGTGCGACGGCCACCATTCGCTCAACTATTTCGCGCTCGCAGGCACGCCGCGCTTCCGCGTCTACCCGGCGATGTCCGCGCACGGCATCTGGGCGCTGCATTTCAGCCTCGTCAACCGCAACAGTGGCGACTTGCTCGTCAAGGTCGTGGCCGACGGCTACAAGAGCTGCGCGGCTAACCTTTGCTGGCTTGCGCCGCCGGCGACGCCGCCGCTGGTCGCTTGAGTTTCAAGACCAGGCGCCGCAAGTTGCTTTTGTTCATACCGCGCTTCTTAGCCATTTCGCCCCAGCCCATGCCGGCAGCACGGTCAGCGAGCAATTCGGCATCGAATCGGTCGCACAGCCGCTTTTGATCTTCTTCGGAAACGTACATCATCAGCGTCCATCGTAAGGCCGGTCGAACGGGCTGGCCGCCTTCGGATCGAGCGGCCGTTGCGGCCGCCTGCGGGTTGTGCCCGTCGCTGCGGCCTTCGCCCGCTCGTCGCCGAGCTTGCGCGCGACCGCCTCGTAGGCGCCGCGCAGCACCGTGACCTCGGCGCGCAACGCCTCGTTCTGCTCGACCAGCTCGGCGTATGTCGGCGGCCGCTGCGGTTCTTCTTCGTCAGCCATTCACCGTGCCTCTAGCTCAGTGGGAGAGCGCATCTTTGACATGGATGAGGTCGGCGGTTCAATCCCGTCGAGGCACACCATTTTTAGACGACCCTTTAGCTCAGCCCGGTCAGAGCGCTCGCCCGATAAGCGAGAGGTCGGTGGTTCGAATCCACCCGGGTCGACCAAATCTCATGGGTGCTTAGCTCAGTTGGGTAGAGCACCGGCTTTTTAATCCGGATGTCGCCGGTTCGAACCCGGCAGCACCTGCGGGCGCTTAGCTCAGCGGCAGAGCGGGTGACTCTTAATCATCTGGTCCGGGGTTCGAGTCCCCGAGCGCCCTCCAAATACGCGGTCGTGGCGGAACTGGCAGACGCGCGGCGTTGAGGTCGCCGTGGGCAACCATCCGAGTTCGAGTCTCGGCGACCGCACCAAACATGCTCTGTGACGCAGCGGGTGAAGCGGGCCGCCTGTCGAGCGGTTGCCGACGGGTTCGAGTCCCGTACAGAGAGCGCCAGATAAAACACAACAGCGTGTAGCTCAGCCTGGTCTAGAGCACCTGCCTCGGGCGCAGGGGGCCGCAGGTTCGAATCCTGCCACGCTGACCATTTTCGACGAGAGCTTGTGGGGCTCACCGTTGTGCACCTGTAGTTTAGTTGGAAAACAGCTTGAGAAGAACCAAGTAGGCAAAAGCGCGTGGTGCACCACGCCAGCCGAACGTAGTAAGCTCTCGATGTCGCGGGTATCGATTCCCGCCGGGTGCTGCCCACAAGGGAGCCGCGAGAGCGGAGCAACTAACACGAGGCGCCAGCGCGCGCCTACTCGTCGGAAGACCGCGCACGTAGCTCAAACGGTAGAGCCGGTCGCTCATAACGGCCTCGATGTCGGTTCGAGTCCGGCCGGGCGCACCAAATGCTATCATTCAAACCGGAAAGGAATCGGCCATGCTGCAACATCACCCGGCGCTCGTGCTTAACGCCGACTTCCGGCCGGTGAGCCTCTTCCCGCTCTCCGTCAAGGACGCGTGGGAGGCGATCAAGAACGTCTACGAGGAGACGGTCTCGGTCGTCGCCGAGTACGACGAGGTCGTGCGCTCGCCGACGGTGACGATGCGCATCCCTTCGGTCGTGGCGCTCCGCACCTACGTCCGCGACGGCGGCCACGTGTCGTTCACCAGCTCCAACGTGTTCCTGCGCGACCGCCACCGCTGCCAGTATTGCGGCGAACGCCGGCCGCTGACGATCGACCACGTGCAGCCGGTCTCGCGCGGCGGCCTCCACCGCTGGGAGAACGTCGTCGCCGCCTGCGGGCCCTGCAACACCCGCAAGGGCAACACGGTGGGGCTGATGCACCCGATGAAGGTGCCGCGGCGCCCGACGCAGGCCGAACTGCTCGCGCTCGACCGCGCGCTCCGGCACCGCGTGCACCGGACGTGGCTCGACTTCCTGCCGGCCGAGGCCGCTTAATCGCGGTCTCGGTCAACATTTTCCGGTAGCTCAGCGGATAGAGCGCAGCCATCCGAAGGCTGAGGTCGCCGGTTCGAATCCGGCCCGGAAGGCCAATAGTGGAAAGGTGGCCGAGAGGCTTAAGGCGGCGGTCCCGAAAACCGCAGGTCCGCAAGGTCCCGTGGGTTCGAATCCCACCCCTTCCTCCACTTGATCAGCCTCCGTCGCTGATGTAAAAGACGGTTTCTCGTTAGCTCGGATGTACAGCGACGACGCCACGGAGTTGAAAAGCCTGGCAAGATTGACGTGGAGTGGAGCAGTCCGGTAGCTCGTCAGGCTCATAACCTGAAGGTCGGGGGTTCGAATCCCTCCTCCGCAACCAAAAACCAGCGCGGAAAGGGGGAGTGGCTGCAATCGGCGGTCGCTCCCCGAAGCGCTCCCAAACTTCCACAGCGCAGGTATGGCTCCGTCATGCCAGAAATCATCTGTCTTGCAGAACGCAAACGTGCGCGGCGCATTTTCAATAATACGCAAATCATCGAGAAGGTTGTGGACGGCAAGATCGTCGAATGCGTCGATCTTGACGCAATGACCCCTTCGCAGCGGGCAGCCTACTTCGCCGCCGCCGAGCGAGAAAAATGAGTGAGGCACGTGGCCGACGGCAAGGGCCCGCTGGTCTGTAAAACCAGTCCTTATAGGCGGAGGTTCGACTCCTCCCTCACTCACCAAAATAACGCGCTTGGCGCAAATGCCAAACCCCGGACGCGGGGTGACGTGGGCCGGACCACGGGGCGGCAAGGTGTGGAGAACATCATCCGGCGTTATTGAGAGAATGCGGGCATGGCTCAGTGGTAGAGCACGACCTTGCCAAGGTCGGTGTCGCGGGTTCGATTCCCGCTGCCCGCTCCACTTTCCAGTTATGCAGCGGTCGTGACTGTCCTATAAGCAAGGGGCCGGTCCGTTTCCGAATCGTCTTGGGGGTTGCCGATGCGCCCGGAGCTGCTGCACGTCGTCGCCGTCTTCGCGAACCCGATCCGCTGGAAAAACCGCCTCGCTGTCCACAAGGAGTTCGAGCAGCACATGCTCGACTCCGGCGTGCGGCTCACGACCGTCGAATGCGCCTACGGCGAACGCCCGTTCGAGCTAACCGACCACGAGGGCCGCATCAATCGCGTGCACGTGCGCGCCAAGACGCTGGTGTGGAACAAGGAAAACCTGATCAACATCGGCATCTCGCGGCTGCCGATGGACTGGCACTACGTTGCCTGGGTCGACGCCGACGTCTTCTTCCGCAAGCGGGACTGGGCGACCGAGGCCGTGCACGCGCTCCAGCAGTACGACGTCATCCAGCCGTGGTCTGACGCCTACGACCTCGGCCCGCAGGACGAGCACCTCGCCTCGTACAAGAGCTTCTGCCGCCAGTACGCCGAGGGCGAGCCGGTGTTCCCGACCGGCAACAAGTTCTGGACCTTCGACCAGGGGCCCTACTCGTACCCGCACTCCGGCTACGCGTGGGCGGCCACGCGCTCGGCGATCGAATGGACTGGCGGCCTCTTGCAGACGGGCGCGCTCGGCGCCGGCGATCACCACATGGCGCTTGGCCTCGTCGGCCACGCCTCGAAGAGCATGCCGCACGGCGTGACGCTCGATTACGCGGCCCACGTCATGCGCTGGCAGGAGCGCGCCGACTTCCACATCCGCCGCAACATCGGCTTCGTGTGGGGCACGCTGGAGCACCGCTGGCACGGCCGCAAAGCCGACCGCAAGTACATCAACCGTTGGGACATCATCGTCCGCAACAAGTTCAACCCGGACATCGACCTCAAGCGCAACTGGTTCGGCGTGCTCGAGCTCGCCGGCAACAAGCCGCAGCTCACGCGCGACGTCGACAACTACTTCCGGCAGCGCAACGAGGACGCGAACACGATCTCATGATCTCCAAACGAAAGATTTTAACCTTTCTTGGCTTCGGCTCCATCGCCGCATCGGCATCAACCGTAAGCTCGGCGCAAAATGCCGATTGCCTGTATATCGACGGCGTCAAAGTCCTTGAAGTTTATCGAAATGCCAAAGGCGAACCTCGGCTTTCTTTCTGCATTCCACTCGGGTTCTCGCCGACTTTCCGCATGGCGGCCGAAGGTACCATCGATGCGACCAATACCGTCGACGCCGCCGACAGAGAAATAAATCGGCAGATCAGCGACGCTGACCTGAAGGCGCACCGTGATGACCGAGCGCACTGAGGAAGAAAAACGCAAGATCCTCAAGGCGTACGTCGACGGCCTGCCGGTGCGGGCAATCGCCGAGCGTTTCGGTTGCTCGCCGACTTACCCGATCGTGCTCGCCAAGCAGGCGGGCGTGCCGAGGCGCGGCAACACGAAACGATCGAAGAGATATTGGACTTAAGCCCCTGTAGCTCAGCCTGGTAGAGCGCCGCATTGAAGACGCGGGCGTCGGTGGTTCAAATCCATCCTCGGGCACCACATTCGCCGCAGCCTCGTGGGAGGCCACCGCAAAAGGTGTCGCCGGTTAAGGTCCGGCGCGGCGTGATTTTAAGGGCCTGTAGCTCAGTTGGGAGAGCGCTCCGTTCGCACCGGGGAGGTCCGGGGTTCAAGTCCCCGCGGGTCCACCATTTCTCTTTTGGAGAGTAGCTGAGCGGTACAGCAGCTGATTGTTAATCAGATGATCGCAGGTTCGATCCCTGCCTCTCCAGCCACTTTCGTGCTACGTGATTCGCATGGGGCAGATCAGCAGCAAGCTGCGCGGCGGCTACTATGCGTTCACGCATTGGTGCCCGGGCTGCAAGGAGCCGCACACGACGATCTGTGCCGATACGGATTCGCCGTGTTGGTTCGACGGCAACCTCGATCAGCCGACGTTCACGCCGAGCATCAAGATCACCGGCAAAAAGCGCACAGTCGACGAGCAAGGCCGCTGGCTCGGCGGGTGGGTCCGCGACGCGGACGGCAACACGATCCCGTGGTGCTGCCACTACAACGTAACGGCTGGCCAGATCGTCTTCCACGGCGACAGCACGCACGAGCTGCGCGGGACGACGGTGCCGCTGCCGGAGCTGCCGCCGCACATGAGAGATTGATTCAATGCGAATCATCTTGATCATGCTCGTGCTGCTCGCCGGCGCCATCATCCTCCGCGGAGGACACGGCCATGATCGACCGCCAGGAATTCATCAAGCGTATCGCTAGCGCGATGCTGCGCGGCCACCGCAAGTTCGTCTACGGCCAGAGCGTGACGCTCGTCGACTGCGTGCTGCACGCCGAGCGCGTCGCCGCTGCCAGCTCGGGCCTGTTCCGGGACGATGTCGTCGATCTGGAGTGAGCAAAACAGCACACTCTGAGTGTGCAATTCAGCACAGCATTGGGTACTGACCGTCGGTACACTGGCCCCCGTCAACCGCAATGGGGAGAACCACGACGATGTGCTTCGACAACATGGGAAGAGTGCTTTGCGTTGAGTGTGCAGGCTCCATGCGCGTCATCGACGCGAAGGCCGGCGAGGCGTTGTTCCTTTGTACCAACAAGGACTGTAATCACAGCGTTGTCTTCCGCTGGCCAGCGTTGCCGGCGGTCGAGCAGACGAGCATGGTCGGCGATCGGCTCGCTGCTTGAGGTGAGGGGGCGGCGACCCAGCCCCTCGCCGCCCCCTTCTTCGCTCCCATCGTCTAGCGGCCAAGGACGCGGCCCTCTCAAGGCCGTAACATCGGTTCAAATCCGGTTGGGAGCGCCAAAATAGTTTTACCCAAGCTCCCGTAGCTCAACTGGACAGAGCGCTGGTCTACGAAACCGGAGGTTGAAGGTTCGAGTCCTTCCGAGAGCGCCATTCCAAAACCGCAGCGTTGATCGCCCGACGGCCGACCGCGGCCATCGTCATGCCTTGCTCCTCGGCACAGGCAATGAACGCCGCGTGCTCATTCGCGGTGACGGAGATCGTGATCGTGTGCGTCAGCACCTCGTGCGTGCGCCGACGGCGGTGGCGTCGCGGGATGTCTGAGAAGTCCATTTTAGCCCCCGAGCGTAGCGCAGTCTGGCAGCGCGGCTGTTTTGGGTACAGCAGGTCGCTGGTTCGAATCCAGCCGCTCGGACCATTTTACCCAAATCTACCCATTGCCCCTTAGCCAAGCGAGCCAACGGGGACTTGCCTAAACTGACGAAATACGGGAGTAGCTCAGTTGGTAGAGCGTCACACTCTGAATGTGAATGTCGGGGGTTCGAATCCCTCCTCCCGCGCCAACGGCCCAGATGGCGGAGTGGTTACGCAGCGGACTGCAAATCCGCGCACGCCGGTTCGATTCCGGCTCTGGCCTCCATTTTTCTCACAGCCCGAGAGCGCGCTCGATCGCCTGTTGTTTCAGCCGAATCCACATCCGCGCCTCGAGATCGGCGCGACCGCGCCGGCGGAATAACGACAAGCGCCGGCGCCATGAGCGATTCGTTAACGGCCAATGTTTGCTGCAAATCCATTCGTCGTGACCCTTCGCCGCGAGCATAGCTGCAGCCGTCGTGCGCCGGCAGAACGGAATGCAACACGTGATCCTCATCTTCGCCTCCGTAACTCAGCGGACAGAGTAGCCGCCTTCTAAGCGGATTGTCGCCGGTTCGAATCCGGCCGGAGGCACGGTCCCGTAGCTCAGCGGATAGAGCGCCTCGGTCCTAACGAGGATGTCGCGCGTTCGAATCGCGCCGGGACCGCCAAGTTGACGCCGCGCGCCCGCCGCGCGATAAGGCAGCCGCCGGCTTCGGCCGGAGATGGCGCTGAAAAGTCTATGTGAAGGCAGAAACACCCGGGGGCAGTACCCGGCGCCTCCACCGAGACCGTGTCGCTTTCAGAACCTCTACCTCACAAGGTGAGGTTGATCTGGCGGTGACGACGGATTACCGGCACGGTCTCGGCGGGGGCGACACAGGATCGATTTCTGCTGGATGATGGAAACTGTGCCCGGCGTGACCTGCCGTGATCGGTCTAAATACCTGCGAACGATAACATCGTTCCTGGCCGACTCGCCCTCGCGGCGTGATCGGTCGGGGTCAATCGGGGCGGGCCTGGCACCAGAAGCGCCCCAACTTTTTCCTTCAAAAAGCACGCGACCAAAATGAGATTCTTTGGCGGTCCCGACAATCCGTATCGCATCCTGACGGCGATGCGTCCGCACCCGATCTGCGACCGCCAATATCTCAAGGCCGTCTGGCGTTCGAAGCACAACCCGAATAGTCGGCGGCGCTTGCTGCTGGCCCGCAGCAAGCCACCAAAGAACCAGCGCGGCGGTTGGTGGAACAAGCTGAGAATATCCGGGCTCCGACCAATGCGCAGGGTGATCAATCCTGCGGTGCGTTACGAGCGCGTGACCCGGCAGTGCAATGAGATCCGCGCACGAAAATACAAACAGCGTCCGTACTGGACGCCGTACTTATGGGCCAGAAGAAATCCAATCAGGAAGGGTGGCCGAGAGGCTTAAGGCGGTCGGTTGCTAACCGACTAAACGGAAACCGTTTCGCAGGTTCGAATCCTGTCCCTTCCGCCAAACGAAAATGGCCCGGCACGGGGCCGGGCCAGTCTGGGAGGAAACGCCCTAAAGGAGGGCTGGGACCTCGCGGCCCCGACGACCACGTACACGATATGCGGCCCTAGCTCAATGGCAGAGCCACGCGCTTCCAACGCGTTTACGAGGGTTCGATTCCCTCGGGCCGCTCCAGATTCATGGGAATATCACCGGTTCGATGCCGGCAGCTCGCGCCCGCCTGATCATGTCGGCCGTGCCGACGCCGCCGCGGAAGGCGATCACCACGTCCGGTCGCCCCTCGTCGACCATTCGCTGATTGCGGATGCCGCCGGCAGCAGCGTTGTAGGGCGTGCCGTCGCGCCGGTAGCGCAGGACCAGCGGCAGCGCATTC
>Ga0265338_10001103_pt1 | contig 44947 bp, 43 predicted proteins | sample 42126metaG_FD_193579 | JGI IMG/M metagenome (GOLD analysis project Ga0265338, IMG submission 193579) | Rhizosphere microbial communities from Carex aquatilis grown in University of Washington, Seatle, WA, United States - 4-21-26 metaG | ecosystem: Host-associated > Plants > Roots > Rhizosphere... | reverse complement strand
AGAAAAACAACGCCTTTCGCCTGCTCGACCGCTATCGCAACCAGCTGCCGTCGTTCAACGACGACATCCAGGGCACCGCGGCCGTCGCCGTCGCCGGCATCGTCGCCGCCACGCGCGTGACCGAGGTACCGCTGCTCGAGCAGCGCGTGGTCTTGCTGGGTGCGGGCGCGGCCGGCATCGGCATCGCGCGCCTGATTCGCAGCACGCTCCGGCGCGCGGGTCTTTCGGGCGAGGCGCTGACGCTGGCGACGGCGAGCCTGGACAGCAAGGGCCTGCTCGTCGACGACGAGCCGATCGCCGACGACCACAAGCGCGCGTTCGCGTGGCCCGCGTCGCTCGCGGCGCGCTTCGGGCTGGGCGCCGGGCAGCGACGCGACCTGCTCGCCGTCGTGCGCGCCCTGAAACCGACGGTGCTCATCGGCACCACGGGCGAGGCGGGCGCCTTCACCGAGGCGGTGGTGCGCGAGATGGCAAGCCACGTGGCGCGGCCGCTGGTGTTGCCGCTGTCGAACCCGACCAGCAGCTCCGAGGCGCAGCCGGCCGAGGTGATCGCGTGGTCCGACGGCCGCGCGATGGTCGCGACCGGCAGCCCGTTCGAGCCGGTCGCGCACAACGGACGGCGCATCGTGATTGGCCAGGGTAACAACGTCTTCATCTTTCCCGGCGTCGGCCTGGGCGCGATCGTCGCCGAGGCGCGCGAAGTGACCGACGCGATGTTCGCCGCCGCCGCCGATCAGCTGGCGTCCGAGGTCAGCCCGCGCGACCTGGCGAGCGGCAGCATCTTTCCGCCCATCAACGACATCCGCCGCGTCACCGCGCGCATCGCGGAGGCGGTCGTGCGCGCCGCGCTCGCCGAGGGCGTCGCGCGCCGCGCGATCGACGAGGCGCAGGTGCCAGCGGCGGTCGCCGCGGCGATGTGGGAGCCGGTCTACCTGCCGATGGTTCCGATCGCGGCGCCGGCGGTCGCGGCGGGCGCCGGCGCCAGCCAGCCGTGAAAGCGCATCCACTCCTCGCAGCGCTTCGGCCAGTCAGAGGTCGGACCGAGCCCGGGGCGCATCCCGAAACCGTGCGGACCCTTTTCGTAGAGGTGCATCTCGACGGGGACCCCGGCGCTGCGCAGTGACTGATAGAACGCCAGCGAGTTCTCGACCGGAACCGACTGATCTTCCTGCGTGTGCACGATGAACGCCGGCGGCGTCTCCGGCGTGACGTGGAGCTCGAGCGAGAGCCGGTTCATCAGCTCGACCGACGGGTGTGCGCCGATCAGATTGGTGCGCGAGCCGCCGTGCGCGGCCGGCGGGCGCATGGTGATCACCGGATAGGTGAGCACGATGAAATCCGGGCGCGCGCTGACCTTGTCGAGGGTCGCGTTGGCGTTGGTGCGCCCCTCGGGCGAGTTGTAGAGCGTGGCGGCGCTGGCCGCCAGGTGACCGCCCGCCGACGAGCCGAAGACGCCGATGCGCGACGGATCGACGTGCCACTCGGCGGCGCGCGAGCGGACGATCCGCACCGCGCGCAGAACGTCGAGCAGCGGCGCCGGATGCTCATACGGCGCCACGCGGTACTTGAGGATGAAGACGGTGACGCCGACGCCGTTGAGCCAGCGCTGCAGCTCGGAGCCTTCCTTGTCGACCGCGAGCCGCGCGTAGCCGCCGCCCGGGCAAACGATCGCCGCGGTGCCGTTGGCGGTGCCCGCGGGCGGAGCGAAAAGCGTCAGCGTCGGGACATTGACGTTGTAGACGCGCCCGTCCTCGACGTGCTCCGCGGGAGCGTGGGGCTGGCGCAGGGGGACGCCTTCGGGCCAGAGGTCGATGACAGGAGGTTGCACGGTCGGTTGCACGACGGGCGCCGCCGGCGGCCGCGCGACGGCGCGGGCGGCCGGAGGTGGTGGAGAAGCTGGAACCGCCGGCGCAGCGGGCGGCGAAGGCGCGCCGAAGACCGCGTCCCCAAAGGCGACGACGCCGAGAAACGTGAACAGGAATGCGAACGAGAACCGCCCGATTCGTCGCAACACACGCGGCAGTCTAGTGCACCGCGCGCGAAATAGCGTCAACGCTGACAAGCCCGTGGGCCGGCGAGGCGCGACGACGGCGAATACTCGAACGTATTCCGAGGAGGAGCACGAAGCCGGGCCGTGGGATGCGCCCAGACTGGGTCGCCTCACACGATCAGGTGCTGCCGCACGATGTCGTCATTGAGCTCGGCGATCTCGCCGGTCGCCACCGTGCGGCCGCGGTCCATCATGCAGAACGACCGCGCGACCCGGCGCGCGAAGGGGAGCTTTTGCTCGACGAGCAGCACGGCGATGCCTTCGTCATTCAGCTTTTTGATCACGTCGCCGATCTCGTGGACGATGTTGGGCTGGATACCCTCGCACGGCTCGTCGAGGATGATCAGCTTGGGCTCGCTGGCGAGCGCGCGGCCGATCGCCAGCTGCTGCTGCTGGCCGCCCGACAGGTCGCCCCCGCGGCGCCCGAGCATCTTTCGCAGCACCGGGAAGAGCGTGAAGATCTTCTCCGGCAACGAGCGCCGGCCCTTGGCCGCCAGCCCGACGCGCAGGTTCTCCTCGACGGTCAGGTCGGCGAAGATCTCGCGGCCCTGGGGCACGTAGCCGATGCCCAGGCGCGCGCGTTTCTCGGGGCGTAACCCGACCATCTCTTGCCCGTCGAACTTCAGGCTGCCCGACCGCGCGGGGAGCAGGCCCATGATCACCTTGAGCAGCGTGGTCTTGCCGACGCCGTTGCGGCCCATCAGGCAGACGCAGCCGCCCGCGGGCACGCTCAACGCCGCGTCCCACAACGTGTGGCTGCCGCCGTAGAACTGATTGATCTGCGCAATCTCCAGCACGCGTTTGTCTCCGTCAGGTCCCGAGATCAAGTACCGAGATCAAGTACCAAGATAAACCTCGATCACGCGCGGGTTGGCCTGGATCTCGTCCATGGCCCCCTCGGCGAGCACCGCGCCCTCGTGCAGCACCGTCACCTTGCGCGCGATGCTGCGCACGAACTGCATGTCGTGCTCGACCACGACCACCGTGTGCTGGCCGGCGAGCCCGCGCAGCAGATCGGCGGTGCGCTCCATCTCGGGCTGGGTCATGCCCGCGACCGGCTCGTCGATGAGCAGGACCTGCGGCTCCTGCGCGAGCAGCATCCCGATCTCCAGCCACTGCTTCTGCCCGTGCGCCAGCAGCCCCGCCAGCCGGTGCCGCAGCGCCGCGAGGCCCACGATCTCCAGCACCTCGTCGATGCGCGCGCGTTGCGCGGCCGACAGGCGCGTGAAGAGGTTGTGCCAGACGCCCTTGTTCGCGCGCAGCGCAAGCTCGCAGTTCTCGAACACCGTGTGCCCCTGGAACACCGTCGGCCGCTGGAACTTGCGGCCGATGCCCATCTGGGCGATGCGGCACTCCGACAGCTCGGTCAGGTCGTTGAGCCGGCTGCCGAGGTAGACGTTGCCGGTGTCGGGGCGCGTCTTCCCGGTGATCACGTCCATGAGCGTGGTCTTGCCGGCGCCGTTAGGGCCGATCACGCAGCGCAGCTCGCCGCGGTCGAGCAGCAACGTGATGTCGTTCAACGCCTTGAAGCCGTCGAAGCTGACGGTCACGTTCTCGACCCACAGCGCCAGGTCCGGCGATCTGACGTGGGCCGCGACGCCCGCGTGTTCGGTCGCGGTCGCGGTCATGACTCACACATGGGGCACGCTGGGTGGTCCGCTGTCGCGCGCAGCGACCGGTTCGGCGGCAAGCCCAGGATCGGATCCACCCGCGACGTTCGCTGGCGGCGTGCCGTTCTTGGCGCCGCCGTGCGCCTCGACCGAAGCGTCTGCTGCGACCATGGCGACGGCACCCACCTTGCCAGCCCTCGCCGAAGCAACCGGCGCGCCGCGCTCGCCGCGGACCACCAACCGCCGCGCGAGCTCGAACAATCCGACCAGTCCCCTGGGTAGAAACAGCGTCACGATCACGAACAACCCACCCAGCACGTACAGCCAGGCCGACGGAAACGCCGCCGTGAGCCAGCTCTTGGCGCCGTTGATGAACCAGGCTCCGAGCAGCGCACCGACCAGCGTGCCGCGACCGCCGACCGCGACCCAGATGGCCATCTCGATCGAGTTCGACGGCTGCATCTCGCTGGGGTTGATGATGCCCACCTGCGGGACGTAGAGCGCGCCGGCCAGCGCGCACATCATCGCCGAGAGGGTCCAGACGAACAGTTTGTAGTTAATCGATTCGAAGCCGCAGAAGCGAGTCTTGAGCTCGGCGTCGCGGATCGCCGCCAGCACACGTCCGAGCTTGCTGGTCACGACGAAGCGACAACCGATGTAGACCAGCAGCAACGCCGCCGCCGAGATCACGTACAGCGCCAGCTTCGTCGACGGCGCCTGCAAGGAAAAGCCAACGATGCGTTTGAAATCGGTCAAGCCGTTGTTGCCGCCGAAGCCGGTGGCGTTCTGGAAGAACAGCAACATCGCGGCGTACGTGAGCGCCTGGGTCACAATCGACAGGTAGACGCCCTTGATGCGCGAGCGAAACGCCAGGTAGCCGAAGATCAGCGCGAGAAAGCCGGGCGCCGCCAGCGCCATCACCATCGCGAACGGAAAGCTCTGGAACCCGTGCCAGTACCAGGGCAGGGTTTTCCAGTCGAGAAACACCATGAAGTCGGGCAGCGTGCTCCGGTAGACACCCTCGCCGGCGATCGAGCGCATGAGGTACATGCCCATGCCGTAGCCGCCCATGGCGAAGAAGAGCGCGTGACCGAGGCTGAGGATGCCCGCGTAGCCCCACACCAGATCCATCGCCAGAGCCGCGATCCCGAAGCAGAGGAACTTTCCGAACAGCGGCACCAGGTAGTCGGGGAAATGCAGCGCCGAGGAGTCCGGCAGCGCGTTCAATACCGGGATCAAGACGCCGCCCGCGAGCGCGGCGACGGCGACCCCCAGCCAGGCGCGCCGCGAGTGGATTTGCAACAACCGCTCGCGCAACTAGGCCTCCACGCGCCCCTTGAGCGCAAACAACCCCTGCGGGCGTCGCTGGATGAAGATGATGACCATGACGAGCACCGCGATCTTGCCCAGAACCGCGCCGGCGACCGGCTCGAGGATCTTGTTGACGATGCCCAGGCCCAGCGCTGCCGCCACAGCGCCCGCGAGCCTCCCGACGCCGCCGAGCACGACGACCATGAACGAATCGATGATGTACCCCTGCCCCAGCTCGGGCCCGACGTTGCCGAGCTGCGAGAGCGCGACACCCCCGAGCCCCGCGATGCCCGAACCGAGGCCGAACATCCAGGCGTCGATGCGCGCCGTCGAGATCCCGCAGCACGCCGCCATGCCGCGGTTCTGGGTCACCGCGCGGACGTAGAGGCCAAGGCGCGTCCGTTGCAGCAGAAACCAGACGCCCGCCGCAACCAGCACCACGAAGATGACGACCGCGATCCGGTTGTAGGGCAGCACCAATCCGTGCGCGAGCTCGACGCCGCCCGCGAGCCAATCCGGGTTGGCGACCGCCACGTTCTGCGCGCCGAAGATCAACCGCACGGTCTGGATCAAGATCAGGCTGATGCCCCAGGTCGCCAGCAGCGTCTCCAGCGGGCGTCCATATAGATGCTTGATCACCGTGCGCTCCAGCACCACGCCGACGCCGAAGGTCACCGCGAATGCGACCGGAATCGCCACCAGCGGGTAGAGCCAGAGCGCGCCCGGCGCCACCTTCTGGAAGACCGTCTGCACCGCGTAGGTCGAGTACGCGCCCAGCATCAACATCTCACCGTGCGCCATGTTGATGACGCCGAGCAAGCCAAAGGTCACCGCGAGCCCCAGCGCCGCGAACAACAGCACGCTTGCCAGGCTCAGGCCGTAGATCAAGCTGCCGGCCGCGCTGATCAGGCGTTGCTGCGACATGATCGATTCGACCGTGCGTCCCGCCGCCGCGCGCACGCGCTCGTCGGGCTCGTTGTAGCTGCCGTCGCCGTTGCGCGTGGCCATGCGCTGCAAGTCGGCGAGGAACGCGTCGTTGCCGGTGCGATGGATCTGCTCCACGGCCGCCAGCCGCGCGTCGGCGTTGCTGCTCAGCAGATCCATACGCGCCACCGCCAGCGCCAGCGCGTTGTGCACCCGCCCGACCTTTTCCTTGTCGAACGCCTTGTGAAGCAACACCGCCGCTTCGGGCGAGCTGTTCTTGGCCAGCTCCTCGGCGGCCGACAACCGCAGCGCCTCGTCGGGCGAGCCCAGCTGCAGCTGCGCCATGATCGGTGTCGCCAACCGCCGGATCTCGTTGCTGACCTCGACCTCGTGCAGGTTCGCGGGCCGCGGGCTGATCGGCTGCAACGTGAGGGCGTCGCAGACCTCGCGCTTCTTGCTGTCGTAAACGTAGATCTGGCCGCCGGCGTCCGCGCGCAGGCGATCGTCCGCAAGCGCGTCCAGCGCCGGGAACGCGCGCGGGTCGTCGAGCGTCGCCAGTTTCTTGATGCTCTCCTCGACCTTGTCCTCGGTGGGCGCCGCCAGGCCACGCAACGCGTCCTCGAGCTCGCCAGCGCGTGCGGCGCCGGCGCCGAGAACGGCCGCAAACAGCACGGCCGCCCCCAGCGCCTTCGTGTGTCGAGCGCCGACGGTGATCACTGCTTCGCCGCGACCTCTCCCGCCGCGCCGAACTTCGGCGCCGTGCAGTTGCCGCACACCCACGGATAGGTCCAGTCGGCGACCTTCTTCGCGCTGTCGGGAATGAACGGGCTCCAGGCCTGCGCGCGGATCGGCGAATCGGTCTTCCACACCACGTGGAACTGACCGTCAGCCTTGACCTCGCCGATGTAGACCGGCTTGTGCAGGTGGTGGTTCTTCGCGTCCATCTCGATGTCGAAGCCCGACGGCGCCTTGAAGTGCTGGAAGCCGATCGCCTGGCGGACGGCGTCGACGTTGGTGCTCTTGGCCTGCTCGACCGCCTGCGCCCACATGTGAATGCCGATGTACGTTGCTTCCATCGGGTCGTTGGTGACGCGCTTGTCGCCGCCCGGCAGGTTGTTCTTCTTCACGTACGCCATCCACTTGTCGATGAACGCCTTGTTGGTCGGGTTGTCGATCGACTCGAAGTAGTTCCAGGCCGCCAGGTGCCCGACGAGCGGCTTGGCGTCGATACCGCGCAGCTCTTCCTCACCGACGGAGAACGCGACCACCGGAATATCCGCGGCCTTCAAGCCCTGGTTGGCGAGCTCCTTGTAGAACGGCACGTTCGAATCGCCGTTGATCGTCGAGATGACCGCGGTGCGCTTGCCAGCCGCGAACTTCTTGATGTCGGCGACGATCGTCTGGTAGTCGCTGTGGCCGAACGGGGTGTACTTCTCCATGATGTCGGCGTCCGCGACGCCCTTCGAGTGCAAGAAGTAGTTCAGAATCTTGTTGGTGGTGCGCGGGTAGACGTAGTCGGTGCCGAGCAACACGAACCGCTTCGCGCCGCCGCCCTTCTTGCCCATCAAGTACTCGACGGCCGGGATCGCCTGCTGATTCGGAGCGGCGCCCGTGTAAAAGACGTTGAACGACGACTCCTCACCCTCGTACTGCACCGGATAGAAGAGCAGGCCGTTCAGCGACTCGAAGACCGGCAGCACCGACTTGCGCGACACCGACGTCCAGCAGCCAAACGTCACGGCGACCTTCTGGTTCTGGATCAGGTCGCGCGCCTTCTCGGCGAACAGCGGCCAGTTCGAGGCCGGGTCGACGACCACGGGCTCGAGCTTGCGGCCGAGCACGCCGCCCGCGTCGTTGATCTCCTCGATGGTCATGAGCGCGACGTCGCGGAGCGAGGTCTCGCTGATCGCCATCGTTCCCGACAGGGAGTGAAGGATGCCGACCTTGATCGGACCCTTGTCGTCGGCGGGTGCGGGCGCGGGCGCGGGCGCAGGCGCGGCGGCCGGAGCGGCCGCGGGCGCCTCCGCGGGTTTGTCACACGCCGCCACTGATCCAAAGGCGGCTCCGAGCGCGCCAACCAGCATCAAGTTAGTCATCTTAGTTCGCATCTTCTTCTCCTCCGTCGGGTTGGTTGTCTCAGTGCCGTCGTTCATGCTCGTCCTGTCTGTGATTGCTTGGGACACACGTCGGGCAGCGCTCGGGCGTTTCGGCTGCGCGATCAAGCCTCCCCACCACCGGCCCGCGGCAATCACGTATTCGTTGGGAGCCGGAGTCTTGTCTGACGTTTGCTCTGACTCGGGCGACGATATCGAACGCCTGTAACCGCGACGTTTCAGGTCGAACAGGGTTGTGTTAAATCGACGCTCGGCGCGGATTTTCCTCTTGCGCACGGGCGCAAGTCGGATCTCCAAGTTACGAAGAATCAACCCCCCCGAAAAGTTCAGGAAACGCAGCACATCCTATAAGGGGCGCATGATGATGAGATCCCGGACCGAGAACACCGCCCCGACTTCGACTTCGACTTACCACCGTACCCGCAACGCGTTCCGCATCGTTTCGATCGCAGCTCTCGCCCTCGCCGCGTCCTCGCTTCCGTCGAGCCCGCTCACCTCGCGCGCGGTGGCCGCGCCGCCGACGACGGTCGGCTTCATCTACGTGGGCCCCAAGACCGACTACGGCTACAACCAGGCGCACGCCGAGGGCGCCGCTGCGCTGGCGAAGGTGCCGGGCGTGAAGATCCGTGAGGAGGAGATGGTCCCCGAGACCGTCGCCGTGCAGAAGACCATGGAGAGCATGATCAACCTCGACGGTGCCACGCTGCTCTTCCCGACGTCATTCGGCTACTTCGATCCCCACATCCTCAAGGAGGCGCAGAAGAACCCCAAGGTGACCTTCCTTCATTGCGGTGGTCTCTACGTCCCCGGCAAGCACCCCGAGAACGTCGGCAGCTACTTCGGTTACATCGACGAGGCCCAGTACGTCGCGGGCATCGTCGCCGGTCTCACCACGAAGTCGAACAAGCTCGGCTTCATCGCCGCCAAGCCGATTCCCCAGGTCCTGCGCAACATCAACTCGTACACGCTCGGCGCGCGGTCGGTCAATCCCAAGGCGACCACCAGCGTGATCTTCACCGGTGACTGGTCGATGCCGGTCAAGGAAGCCGAGGCCGCGAACAGTCTCATCGATCAGGGCGTCGACGTTCTGACCTCGCACGTCGACTCGCCCAAGGTGCTGACCGAGCTGGCCGAGCGGCGCGGCGTCTTCGTCACCGGTTACCACGCCAACCAGAGCGCGCTCGCGCCGAAGGGCTACCTGACCGGCGCCGAGTGGAACTGGGGAAAGGTATACAAGGACTACTTCGAGTGGCTGCAGGCCGGCAAGAGCTACCCGCACCTGCTGCGCGGCGGCCTCAAGGAAGGCTTCGTCAAGATGTCGCCCTACGGCAAGGCGGTCTCCGCGGCGACCAAGAAGAAAGCCGACGACGCCAAGGCCAAGTTCATGGCGGGCACGATGGTCATCTACAAGGGGCCGATCAAGGACAACACCGGAAAGGTCGTCATTCCCGCGGGCACGGAGGAGAAGCAGACGGACGTGGCTCTCGAGAAGATGGACTACCTGGTCGAGGGCGTGGTCGGCAAGACCCACTAGCCAGCGCTCGCCGCGCGGGAGGGTAGGCCCTTCCGCGCGGACCCACCAAAGAAGGGATTGAAATAAAGCATGGGTGTCGGCGTGAGTCTCGAGCCGAGTAAGGTTGTGCCGGCGCCGGCGGCGCGGGTGGCGCCGATCGCGGAAGTGAACGTGGGACTGGGAGCGGCGATTCGGGGGGCGATGGGATCGTTCACCGTGCCGGCGGGGGCGTTCGTGGTGGCGTTGCTGCTGTTCGGGGTCTTCATCGCGATCACCGGCCGCAATCCGCTGGCGGTCTACTATCAGATGTATCGTGGCTCGTTCGGCACGGCGTTCTCGATTCAGAACACGCTCGTGCGCGCGGCGCCGTTGATGTTGACGGCGCTCGCGACCGCGCTGCCGCTGCGGCTCGGTCTCGTAGGGCTGGGCGGTGAGGGAGCGATGGTTCTGGGCGGGCTCGGCGCCGCCGCGGCCGCCGTCTTCATGGGTGGCTCCGTGGGCGGCCACAGCCCGATGGCGGTCAAGTGCGCGATGCTGGTCGCCGGCGCAGCGATCGGTGGAGTCTGGATCGCCTTCGCAGGGGCGTTGCGCGCCTTCCGCGGCGTCAATGAGACCATCTGCACGCTGCTCCTCAACTACATCGCGATCGCGCTGCTGAATCACATCGTCGAGGGACCGCTGCGCGATCCCGCCAGCCTGAACAAGCCGTCGACGCTGCCGATCGGCGACGACAACATGATCGGCAACCTGCCCGGGATGGACGTGCACTGGGGGCTGGCCTGGGGCGTCGGCGCGTGTCTGCTCACCTGGGTGTTGATGAACCGCACCACCTTCGGTTTCGCGGCCCGCATGGTGGGCGGCAACGTGCGGGCCGCGCTGCTCAACGGGTTGCCGGTCGGCAGGCTGATCGTCGTCGCGACCTTCATCGGCGGCGCCTGCGCCGGGCTCGCCGGATCGATCGAGGTCGCGGCGATTCACGGCACCGCCAACGCGTCGCTGGTGACCGGCTACGGCTACACCGGTGTGCTGGTTGCGTTCATCGCGCGCGGCAATCCGCTGGCGGTGATTCCCGTGTCGCTGCTACTGGGCGGCATCGGCGCCAGCGGCGGCCTGCTCCAGCGGGTCTTCGATCTGCCCGACGCCACGGTGAATGTGCTGCAAGGGATCCTCTTCCTGTCGATCCTGTTCTCGGAGACCTTTTACGGGCGCAGCCTGAAAGAGCTGGGGCTCTTCAAGCGGCGCCCGACGCCGGCGGCGCCACCGCCAGCGCTGCAGAAACAACCACCAGCCGTGGAGGGCGCACTATGAGCGACGCGGCCGTCAGCACCGGCGCCGCCGGCGTCGCGCTCGCCGTGCTCGGCGGCGCGATCCGCATCAGCACGCCGTTCCTGTTCGTCAGCCTGGGCGAGTGCCTGACCGAGAAGAGCGGCCGCGTGAACCTCGGCCTCGAGGGGACGCTGGTGATGGGCGCGATGGGCGCGTACGGCATCTCGTACCTCACCGGCTCGCCCTGGCTGGGCGTTCTCGCCGCCGGCGCGCTCGGCGTGCTGCTCGGCGCCCTGCACGCCTGGCTGTGCGGCCGCCCGCGCGTCAACGACATCGCCGTCGGCATCGCGCTCATGCTCTTCGGCGTCGGCCTGGCGTTCTTCCTCGGCAAGCCGCTCATCGGCCCATCGGCGCCGCATCTGCCGTCGATCCCGCTCGGCTGGTGGAGCCGCTCGGCGCAGGTGCGCTCGGCGCTGCAGATCAACGTGCTGTTCGTCGTCGGCATCGCCATGAGCTGGGCGGTGCTGTTCCTGCTCAAGCGCACGCGCTGGGGCCTGGTCATCCGCACCGTCGGCGAGAGCGCCGACGCCGCGCGCGCCATGGGCTACGCGGTCGGCCGCGTGCGCATGCTCGCCACCATGGCGGGCGGCTTCCTGGCCGGCGTCGGTGGCTCCTTCCTGTCGCTCTTCTATCCGGGCAGCTGGAACGAGGGCCTGTCGAGCGGCCAGGGACTGATGGCGGTCGCGCTCGTGATCTTCGCGCGCTGGAACCCGATCCGCTGCCTGTTCGCGTCGCTGTTGTTCGGTGGCGCCAGCGCGCTCGGCCCGGCGCTGCAATCGGTCGGCATCACCTCGGGCTACTACCTGTTCAACGCCGCGCCCTATGCGCTCACGCTCGGAATCATCATCGCCACCAGCTCGCGCGATCGCGCGCTCGCCGGCCAGCCGGCCGAGCTGCGCATGGCTCGCTAGGAGGTCCGCATGTCCGCAAGCACGCCGAACGCGCCCAAGTACGTCCCTGCCGATCCCTATCGCTGGCCCTGGAACGGCGACCTGCGACCCGCCAACACCGTGCTCATCGTGATCGACATGCAGACCGACTTCTGCGGGAAGGGCGGCTACATCGATCAGCTCGGCTACGACATCAGCCTCACACGCGCCTGCATCCAGCCGATCCAGCGCGTGCTCGAGCGCCTGCGCGCGCTCGGCTATCCGATCCTGCACACGCGCGAGGGGCACCGCCCCGATCTGTCCGACCTGCCCGCCAACAAACGCTGGCGCTCGCGGCAAACCAAGGGCAACGAAGGCCTCGGCATCGGCGACGTCGGTCCGTGCGGGCGCATCCTGGTGCGCGGCGAGCCGGGCTGGGACATCATCCCCGAGCTCGCGCCGCGCGCCGGCGAGACCATCATCGACAAGCCGGGCAAGGGCTCGTTCTGCGCGACGGATCTCGACCTCATCCTGCGCCAGCGCGGCATCAGCAACATCATCCTCACCGGCATCACCACCGACGTCTGCGTGCACACCACCATGCGCGAGGCCAACGACCGCGGCTACGAGTGCGTGCTGCTGGAAGACTGCTGCGCGGCCACCGACGCCGGCAACCACGCCGCCGCGCTGAAGATGGTCAAGATGCAGAACGGCGTCTTCGGCGCCGTCACCACCTCGCGCGCGCTGCTGGAGACGCTATCTTGACCCCGCCGCTCGCCCTGGAGGCGAGTGGCCTGACCAAGCGCTTCGGCCCGCTGGTCGCGCTCGACGCGGTCTCGCTGCAGCTGCGGCCGGGCACGGTGCATGCGCTGCTGGGCGAGAACGGCGCGGGCAAGAGCACGCTCGTGAAGTGCATCATGGGCTACTACCAGGCCGACGAGGGCGCGGTGCGCGTCGGCGGCGCCGACGCCGCGATCAAGAGCCCGCGCGACGCGGCGGCGCTGGGCATCGGCATGGTGTACCAGCACTTCACGCTGGTCGACAACATGACCGTCGCCGAGAATCTGGTCCTGGCGCGCCGGATCCTCCCCTTCGTCTTCGACTGGAAACGAGAGCACCAGGACGTCGCCGCGTTCATGGAGCGCATGCCGTTCAGCCTCGACCCGGGGCGCCCGGTGCGCACGCTCGCGGCCGGCGAGAAGCAGAAGCTCGAGATTCTCAAGCAGCTCTATCTCGGCAGCTCGATCGTGATCCTCGACGAGCCGACGTCGGTGCTCACGCCGGACGAGGCGGATGAGGTGTTGGGCTTGCTGCGCACGATGGCGGAGGGCGGCAAGCTCACCATCTTGATGATCTCGCACAAGTTCCGCGAGGTGATGAAGTTCGCCGACGAGGTGACGATCCTGCGGCGCGGGCGGCTGGTCGGCGTCGGCAAGGTCGCCGATCTCACGCCCGAGGCGATGGCGCGCATGATGGTCGGCGAGGATCCGCCGCGCGCCAACCAGCAGCGTAGCGATCGCGCGCTCGGCGACGTCGTGCTCGACATCCGCGGCCTGCGCGCCGTCGACGATCTCGGCACGCCCGCGGTCGTCGACTTCAACCTGCAGGTGCACGCCGGCGAGATCGTCGGCGTCGCCGGCGTGTCCGGCAACGGCCAGGAAGAGCTGGTCGAGGTGCTGGCCGGCCAGCGCGTGGCGCGCGCCGGCACGATCGTGGTCACCGGCAAGAACTACCGCGCGCGGCGCGACGACATGCGCGCGCTGCGCGTGCGCTGCCTTCCCGACGAGCCGCTGCGCAACGCCTGCGTCGGCGCGATGTCGGTCGCCGAGAACATCGGCTTTCGCCTGTTCGACCGCGCGCCGTTCGCGATGGGGCGCACGCTGGTGAGCCAGCGCGCGCTGCGCAAGAACGCGCGCGCGCTGATTGTCGACTACGGCATCCGCGCGCCCGGCCCCGACGCGCCGATCGCCAGCCTCTCGGGCGGCAACGTGCAGCGCGCCGTGCTGGCGCGCGAGCTGCGCGACGACGTGTCGTTGCTGGTGGCCAGCAACCCTTGCTTCGGCCTCGACTTCGCGGCCGTCGCGGAGATCCGGTCGCGCCTGGTCGAGGCGCGCAACCGCGGCGCCGCCGTGCTGCTGATCAGCGCCGACCTCGACGAGATCTTCGCGCTCTCCGACCGCATCGTGGTCATGAGCGAGGGCCGCGCCGTCCACGAGGTGCCGATCGGCGAGGCGGATCTGGGCGTGATCGGCCGCCACATGGCCGGGCATGAATGACGACCAGCCATCCGATTCGGTGATATCAGTAGGGCGTGGCAGCTCAATCACTGGTGATCCCCGATCTGGTGGCGCGCGTGCGGCGTGGAGACTTCCCCTTTCAACCCTACTTTCCCGGCGTGGAGATTCATCGCCTCTACGGCGAGGAGAGCGGCCCGAGCGCGATGCTGCTGCGCTATCAACCAGGCGCGAGCGTTCCCCGGCACGAGCATCCCGCGTACGAGCACATCTATGTCCTCACCGGTGAGCAGGCCGACGAGCGCGGTGTGTACGGCGAAGGGACCCTCGTGGTCAACGCGCCGGGCAGCCGTCACGACGTTTGGAGCAACCCGGGGTGCGTGGTGCTGGTCATCCGCGACCAGCCGGTCGTCTTCACCGGGCATGACCGTCGCTGACGCGAGCGCCGACTCCGCCGCGCGGACCGGCACGAACCCCCACGCGGAGCCTCGCGATGTCGCACGCGGCTGGGAGGCGTCGCTCCAGATCGCGTTCGTGGCCGTCGGCGGCGCGACCATCCTGCTCCGCAACGGCCAGCGCGGGCCGCTCGCGGTTCAGCGGCCATTTTCGCCCGAGGGGCGCGGCGTCTCGCACGTGACGCTGCTGCACCCGCCGGGCGGGCTGGTCGGCGGCGACCGGCTGTCGATCGGCGTCGAGGTCGGCGAGGGCGCGCACGCGCTCCTCACCACACCGGCCGCGGCGAAGCACTATCGCAGCGGCGGGCCACGCGCGCGCCAGGAGCAGCGCTTCGCCGTCGCCGGCGGCGGCACGCTCGAATGGCTGCCACACGAGACGATCCTGTTCGACGGCGCGGTCTCGCAGCTGCGGACGCGCGTCGACCTCGCCGCGGGCGCGTCGTTCATCGGCATCGACATCGTCTGCTTCGGGCTGCCGGCGCGCGCCGAGCGCTTCACGCGCGGCCGTTGCCGCCAGCAGCTGGAGCTGTGGCGCGGCGACCGCCCGCTCATCATCGAGCGCGGCGACTTCGACGGCGACGCGCCGGTGCACGCGGCACGATGGGGCCTAGGCGGCGCGCCCGTCATGGGCACGCTATTCGCGACGCCGGGGCTGCCCGCCGATCACCAGGCGCTCACCGCCGCGCGCGAGCTGGCGGCCGCGCTGCCCGACGGCGACCTGGGCGCGGTGACCCGGCTCGATTGCGGCACCGGCGACCAGGCCGGCAACCCGGCGGGCCGCGACGACGCCTCGGTGCTCTGCTGCCGCTACGTCGGCGCCAGCGCCGAGCGCGGCACGCGCTACCTGCGCCAGGTCTGGCGACTCCTGCGCCCGCCCCTGCTGGGCCGCCCCGCGGTCGACCCGCGCATCTGGTCCACCTGATTCACCGACGACCCCCCGAACGACAAGAGGAGCGCCATGGAGCTCACGCCCCGAGAAAAAGACAAGCTGCTGATCTTCACCGCCGCGCTCGTCGCCGAGCGGCGCAAGGCGCGCGGCCTCAAGCTCAACTACCCGGAAGCGGTGGCGTACATCTCGGCGGCGCTGCTCGAAGGCGCGCGCGACGGCCGCACCGTCGCCGAGCTCATGACCGCCGGCACCAAGTTACTGACCGCCGACGAGGTCATGGACGGCGTCGCCGAGCTCATCGCCGAGGTCCAGGTCGAGGCGACGTTTCCCGACGGCACCAAGCTGGTGACCGTCCACCAGCCGATCCCGGTGCTGCGCGCGGCCGGCATCGGCGAGGTGCGCGTCGCGCCGGGCATGGTCGCCATCAATGAAGGGCGCGCGACGCTGCGGCTCGAGGTCTCGAACACGGGCGACCGGCCCATCCAGGTCGGCTCGCACTACCACTTCTACGAGACCAACCCGGCGCTGCGATTCGATCGCGAGGCGGCGCGCGGTTTCCGGCTGGACATCGCCGCGGGCACCGCCGTGCGCTTCGAGCCGGGCCAGACACGCACCGTCGACCTGTGCGCCTACGCGGGCGATCGCGTGGTCCAGGGCTTCCGCGGCGCGGTGATGGGACCGCTCGGGCCGGTGACGCCCGTGAACGGAGTGGCGCCATGAAGACCATCGAGCGCCGCGCCTACGCCGAGATGTACGGCCCCACGACCGGCGATCGCGTGCGCCTCGGCGACACCGACCTCATCATCGAGATCGAGCGCGACCACACGATCTACGGCGAGGAGGTGAAGTTCGGCGGCGGCAAGGTGATCCGCGACGGCATGGGGCAGAGCCAGCGCGCCGGCGCCGGCGTGGCCGACACGGTGATCACCAACGCGGTGATCGTCGACGCGGGCGGCATCATCAAGGCCGACATCGCGATCAAGGACGGGCGCATCGCCGGCATCGGCAAGGCCGGCAACCCCGACGTGCAGCCCGGCGTGACCATCGTGATCGGCCCCGGCACCGAGATCATCGCCGGCGAGGGCTGCATCGCCACCGCGGGCGCGATCGACACGCACATCCATTTCATCTCGCCGCAGCAGTGCGAGGAGGCGCTGGTCTCGGGCGTGACCACGATGATCGGCGGCGGCACCGGCCCGGCCGCCGGCACCAACGCCACCACGTGCACGCCCGGCACGTGGAACGTCGCGCGCATGTTGCAGGCGGCGGACGCGATCCCGATGAACCTCGGCTTCCTCGGCAAAGGCAACGCCAGCCGCCCCGAGGCGCTGATCGAGCAGGTCGAGGCCGGCTGCCTTGGCCTGAAGTTGCACGAGGACTGGGGAACGACGCCGGCGGCGATCGACTGCTGCCTCTCGGTCGCCGAGCAGTACGACGTCCAGGTCGCGATCCACACCGATACGCTCAACGAGTCCGGCTTCGTCGAAGATACTTTGGCCGCGTTCAAGGGGCGCGCGATTCACACCTATCACACCGAGGGCGCCGGCGGCGGCCACGCGCCCGACATCATCAAGGCCTGCGGCGTGCCGCACGTGCTGCCCTCGTCGACCAACCCGACGCGGCCGTACACGGTGAACACCGTCGACGAGCACCTCGACATGCTCATGGTCTGCCACCACCTGGACCCCGGCATCGCCGAGGACGTCGCGTTCGCCGAGTCGCGCATCCGCCGCGAGACCATCGCCGCCGAGGACATCCTTCACGACCTCGGGGCGTTCAGCATGCTGTCGAGCGATTCGCAGGCGATGGGCCGCGTCGGCGAGGTGGTGACACGCACCTGGCAGACCGCGCACAAGATGAAGCAGCAGCGCGGCCCGCTGCGCGAGGACGCCGCCGCCGGTGGCGCGCACGACAACTTCCGCGTCAAACGCTACATCGCGAAGTACACGATCAATCCCGCGATCACCCACGGCATCGCGCACGAGGTCGGCTCGATCGCCGTCGGCAAGCTCGCCGACATCGTGCTCTGGCGGCCGGCGTTCTTCGGCGCGAAGCCGGCGGTGATCATCAAGGGTGGCCTCATCGCGATGGCGCCGATGGGCGATCCGAACGCGTCGATCCCGACGCCACAGCCGGTGCACTACCGTCCGATGTGGGGCGCGCTCGGCGGCGCGCGGCACGCCACCAGCGTGACGTTCGTGTCGCGCGCGGCGTTCGACGCCGGGATCGGCGAGCGCCTCAAGCTGCGCAAGCGGCTGGACCCTGTGCGCGGCACGCGAACGATCCGCAAACGCGATCTGGTGCACAACGACGCGCTGCCGGTGATGGAGGTCGACCCGCAGACCTACGAGGTGCGCGCCGACGGCCAGCTACTCACCTGCGCGCCCGCGTCGGTGCTGCCGCTGGCGCAGAAGTACTTTCTGTTCTGAGCGACAGCATGCTGCGTTTCAACGAAGTGCTCGATGGCTCGCCGGCCGCGAATCCCGACGGTGTGCTCACGCTGACCTTCGATCAGCGTCGCAAGAGTCGCCTTCGCGCGATCCTCGACGACGGCCGAGAGGCCGCGCTGCTGCTGCTGCGCGGAACGATCCTGCGCGACGGCGACCACCTGCGCGGCGAGGGCGGTCTCATCGTCGTCGTGCACGCCGCGCCTGAGAGCCTCTCGATCGCATCGACGTCAGATGCACACCTGCTCACGCGCGCCGCCTACCATCTGGGGAACCGCCACGTGCCGCTGCAGATCGGCGCCGAGTTCGTGGCGTACGCGCACGACCACGTGCTGGACGACATGGTGCGCAGCTTGGGCCTGGCCGTGACCTCTCGCCTGGCGCCATTCGAGCCCGAAGCAGGCGCCTTCGCACATACGCACGCCGCGCACGAGCACGACCAGACGCACTCCGAACACGAACACGGGGACGGTCGGGTTCACGTGCACGTCGACGGCCACGATCACGACCACGACCACGACCATGGGCACCACCACCGCTGATCCTGCGGCGCTCCTGCGCCTTCTGCAGCTGGTCAGCCCGGCGCTACCGATCGGCACGTTCGCCTACTCGCAAGCGCTCGAAGCCGCCGTGGCGGCGAGCTGGATCACCGACGAGCCCACGGCGCGCGACTGGATCGGCGGCCTGCTCGACCACACCCTCGCCTCTCTCGACCTCCCGGTCGTCGCGCGCCTTCACACCGCGTGGACCGGCGACGACGCCCCGACCGTCCTCGCCTGGAGCCGCTTCCTGGCCGCGTCGCGCGGCGCCTCCGAGCTGCGCACCGAGGAGCGGCAGCTGGGCGCCAACCTCGCGCGCCTGCTCGACGGGCTCGGCGTCGCCGACGCGCGCCGCTGGATCGCGAGCGCCGAGGTCACCTATGCATCGATGTTCGCGCTCGCCGCCGTGCGCTGGCAGATCCCGCTGGCCACCGCGCTGCACGGCTTCGCCTTCGCGTGGCTGGAAGCGCAGATCAGCGCGGCGGTGCGCCTGGTCCCGCTGGGCCAGAGCGCCGGCCAGCGCATCCTGCTCGCGCTCGGCGCGCGCATCCCCGCCGCCGCGGCGCGCGCGTCCACGCTCGATGACGACAGTCTCGGCGCCGCCGCGCCCGCGCACGCCGTGGCCAGCGCACACCACGAGACTCAGTACTCGCGGCTCTTTCGATCGTGACTGCGCAACACTCATCCAGGAGCACTCAAATGACCGTCTCCGATTCGACGTCGCCCGCGCCTCGCAACCGCAGCCCGCACCCGTTGCGCCTGGGCGTCGCCGGCCCGGTGGGCTCGGGCAAGACCGCGCTGGTCGACGCGCTCTGCAAGCGCCTGCGCGACGAGCTCCACATCGCCGTCGTCACCAACGACATCTACACCAAGGAAGACCAGCAGTTCCTGATCCGCAGCGGCGCGCTGGCCGAGGAGCGCATCGCCGGCGTCGAGACCGGCGGCTGCCCGCACACCGCGATCCGCGAGGACGCGTCGATCAACCTGCAGGCGGTCGACGAGATGATCCGTCGCTTCCCCGACCTCGACCTCGTCATCATCGAGAGCGGCGGCGACAACCTGGCCGCCACCTTCAGCCCGGAGCTCGCGGATCTCACGCTCTACGTGATCGACGTGGCCGCGGGCGACAAGATCCCGCGCAAGGGCGGCCCCGGGATCACGCGGTCCGATCTGCTGATCATCAACAAGATCGATCTCGCGCCCGCTGTCGGTGCGTCGCTGGACGTGATGGACCGGGACGCGCGCAAGATGCGCGGCGCCCGGCCGTTCGTCTTCACCAACCTCAAGACCCGGCAGGGCCTGGAAGAGGTGGTCGCCTTCGTGCTGCAGCAGGGAATGCTGAAGTGAAGGCCTGACCCGGCTCATGATGGATGCCCGCCGGCGGCGCGCAGGTGCAGCAGCGCCGCCAGCCAACAGGCCGCGAGACAGCCGAGCCACAGCGTCGGGCCGCCGAAGCGCGCGAGCGTCGCGGTGCCGATGACCGGCGCGATCATGGTCGCCAGGCCCCAGGCCAGCTGATACGAGCCGAGGTAGACGCCGCGGCGAAGGGCCGGGGACATCGACGTCACCAGCGTCGGCGCCGCCGTCGAGAACCCTATCTCGCCCAGCGTCCACAGCGCGGTCGCCGCGACGTACCCGCCGCCGCCGCCAGCCAGGGCGTTGGCGCCGAGCCCGACACCGGTGAGCGCCGCGCCGAGGATGAGCCAGCGATCGGTGCTGAAGCGGCCGAGGAACCGCAGCGCGAGCGGCTGCGCGATCACGATGAAGACACCGTTCAAGCCCAGCAGGAAGCCGAGCTGGCGCGTGCCGAGCCCGTGCGCGCGCATGTCGAGCGGCAGGGCGACGATCACTTGCACGAACGCGGTCAGCAGCAGCAGCTGGATCGCGACGAAATGACGGAAGCGCCGGTCGCGAAACGATTCGATCCAGGCCAACGACGCCGACGCGAGCGTGCGCTGCGGCGCACCCGCGGGTCGGGTCTCGGGCACACCGAGCGCGACGATCACGCCGTACGCGAGCGTGGTGAGCGCGTCGATCACGAACAGCAGGCCGAAGCTGTGCTCGGCCAGGACGCCGCCGAGCGCCGCGGCGCCGCCGAACCCCAGGTTGAGCGCCCAGTAGAGCAGCCCGTACGCGCGGGCGCGCCGGTCCGGTCCCACCACATCGGCGACCGCCGCCTGGAGCGGCGGGCGACAGACATCGGTGAAGAACCCCAAGAACGGCGCCAGCGCGACGATCGCGGCGTTCGAGCGCGCGAAGCCGAGCGCGAGCGTGAGCGCGCCGCCGCACGCCGTGCCGAGCAAGAGCGTCGGCCTGCGCCCGAAGTGGTCGGTGAGCACACCGCCGAGCGGACCCGAGAACGTTCCGCCGGCGGCGTAAAGGCTCATGACCAGCCCGGCCATCTCCGTCGACAGGTGGCGCTCGCGCGTCAGGTAGATCGACAGCAGGAAGAACACGCTGCCGCCCAGGCGGTTGATGAGCATGCCGCCCCACAGCACCCAGTAGGTGCGCGGCAATCCAAACCAGCCGCCCGCCGATTCTGCGTGCTCATTGACGAGCGCGGGCGCGCCGTCTTCTGGCGGCGCGCTCGCTCCCGGTGGAGCACCGCGCGCGTCGATCGCGGTTGGTCGAGGTAACTCGGGTTCGGACTCGGTCTGGCTCATGGCTGGTCTCCGGTGAAGGACCAGAAGACGCGAGCCACCAAGAGCGACCCGCGGCTTCCAGCCCGGGTCGTCTCGTCGTCAGATGTTCAGACGCGCATGACCCAGTATCCGCCACGATCCAGACGGGTGGCGGAACAAACCGGGTGCAATACGCGGCGGAACGAGGTCACGACAAAATTAAATTAACCGAAGTCGTTTGCGAGCGCAATCGGCGATCGCAACCCACGCAGCAGGACACCGAAATCATTTGTAGACTCGACGCATGAGCACCCGCCTTCGCTACAAAGAGGTCGCCCCGGACGTGTACCGCGCCCTTTCCGGCGTGCAGGCGCACATCGCCAAGTCCGGGCTCGATGCGCGGCTCGTCGAGCTGATCTACTTGCGCGTCTCGCAAATCAACGGCTGCGCTTACTGCGTGCACCTGCACAGCAAGGGGCTGCGCGCCGCGGGCGAGACCGATCGGCGCATCGACACATTGATCGTCTGGCGCGAGGCGCCGTTCTTCACGCCGCGCGAGCGCGTGGCGTTGGCCTGGGCCGAGTCCGTGACCAGGCTCGGCGACGAGCACGTGCCCGACGAGCTCTACGAAGAGGCGGCAACCGAGTTCGGCGAGAAAGATCTGGTCGAGCTGACGCTCGCGGTGGCGGCGATCAACGCCTGGAATCGCATGGCCATCTCGTTCCGCTCGGATCCGGCGGCCACGATAACGACCTAGTGCACCGCACTAGATCCGCGCGCGCAGCACCTCGCGCACCTTGCGCGTCAGCGCCGCGGGCGTGATTGGCTTTTGCAGGAAGGCCACGCCCGAGTCGAGCATCCCGTGTTGCAGGATCGTGTCGTCGGTGTAGCCCGACATGAACAGCACCTTCATCTCGGGACGCTGTGGGGCCAGGCGCTCGGCCAGCTGGCGGCCGCTCATGCGCGGGAGCACCACGTCGGTCAGCAACAGGTGGATGCGCGATCCGTGCTGCTCGCAGATCAGCAGCGCCTCACCGCCGTTGGGCGCGTCGAGCACGACGTAGCCGCTGCGCCGCAGGATCCCGCGCGCGAGCGTGCGCAGCTGGTCGTGCGCTTCTTCTGTCTGATTTCCAACTAAGGAAAAAGGTAACCGGGGTCTCCGGGCTTCTTGCCGTCGACGGTGAGCACCTTGACCGCACCCGCGTTGGCGGGCAGCTCGGCGCGCCGCACGTAGGAGATGCCGCCGGGCAGCTGCGCCAGCACGCGCAGCAGGAGCGAGACCGTCGGAATCGCGCGCGGTGCGCTGCCCTGGCCGCGAATGCGCTGGTCGATCCAGAAGCGCGCGATCGCGTCGGGCGGGAGGCCGAGCAATGCGCGATCGAACGCCACGCGCGCCGGGGCGCCGGGCGGCTGGTTCAGCGGCACCAGTCGCGTGCCGTGGTCCTCGGTGACCTCACCCAGGTACGCGCGTCGGAGCGTGCTGCGTGAGATGTCGTGGAGCGGGATCAAAGCGAGCGGCGCTACGGGAGCTGTGCGGGTGACGCGAAGGGGGGGTCCCAGCGGTCCGGGACGGAAGGGGCTTGTCGCGTGGAGCTCCTCCAAGAAGGTTGCCGTGGTCGAGGCCCTACAACGCGGGCCCCCGCCGGCCCGGACCGATGGGGGGGCACCCTGCAGCGGCAGGACCCCGCGCAGCTTCCGTAGCGCCGCCTCGCTTTGATCCCGCTCTCCCTCGACGCAGAAGATGTGACGAATCGTGAGAGCGCTTGGCACTAGCGCTGGATCTCGATGAGCAGGATCCATGCGTGCAGCATCGCGCCGCCCAGCGACGTCACCACGCCGGGCGCCATCCAGTAGAGGCCGCCGCCCCGGTGCGCCAGCATGGTCGCGCCCGCGATGATCATCAGCAGCGGGCCGAGCTGGCTCGCGCCAACGCGCGCGATGACCCATTTGCGGCGCAACTCCGGGAGCCGGGCGTCGCGCACCTGCAGCGCCAGCATCACCACCGCGGTCAGGGCTCCGATGGCCAGCAACTCGGCCCCGAAGCAGACCGCGGGTTGCCCCGGCACAAGACCCAGCAGCGCCGCGGCCAGCAATCCGAAGAGCAAGCCCAGCGCATCGGCGGCGCGCCCGGTCACGCCGCGCAGCGCGAGGATGCGACTGAGATTGATCGAAACCGCGACGAAGATCAGGCCGGCGAGCGCGGCCGCGGCCGTGACCTCGGCGATGAGAAAGTTCTCCCAACCGGCGACGGCGTAGGCGTTCACCGGCCCCAGCGTATCAAGCAGCGAGCGCCGGCGTCGAGCGGACTCGTTCAGCCTGGGACGAGCACCACCTGGTCGCTGAAGGGCCGTTCGATCGCGCGCTCGACGCGCCACCCGGCGCGTGCCACCAGCGCGCGAAACACCTCGAGCCCGCGCGGGCGCGTCGCCGGCTGGCTGGTCTCGCGCATCCGCTGGATCGGACGGTCGGCGCGCGTCACCGATCCCGTCATCGCGAAGTCGGGCGGCGCGGCTTCGCGCGCCGTGGTCAGGTTGGCGAGGATCGCGTCGTCGGAGCCGTACTCGAACAGACCGCCCTCCGACGAGCCGACGGCGACCGCACCGGCCGCGCGCGCGTCGTCGAGCACGCGGCGCAGCGGGCGCGTGTCGTTCCAGTCGTAGGGCACGTGCACCAGCTGCACATCAACCGCGTGCAGGGGCGCGCCCGGCGCCGCCAGCGCCGCCAGCGCGCGCGCGCCGAAGGTCGGACCGTTGCGATCCCCGTCGAGCACGTCGATCGTCACAGCGCGCGCCGCCAACAATGCTGGCCGGTCGCGCGCCAGGAGCAGGAGCGCGTTCAGGCTGTCCATCGCCGGGCCACCGGCGATGTTCACGAAGCGGAGCGGCGCCTTCGCGCGCGCGTCGAGCGGCGCAGCCAGCCGCTCGGCGAGCAGCCGCGCCATATCGTTGAGACGCCAGCGAATCGCCAGCGCCGGCAACGCGGCGGCGATGCGGCGGTCGATCGGCTTCGCGTAGGCCGCGCCCAGGTTGTCGGGCCCCAGCTTCAGGAGATAGGTGTTCATCCCGCCGAGGAACGTTCCCTGCGAGCCGCGGATGCCGCGCGCGAGCACCGATCCGCGCAGGAAGAACCAGAGCAACCCGCGCCGCAGCGCCGGCGGCAGCTTGGCGAACGGCATCTCCTGCGCGAGGAAGGCCGCCACCATCTGCGCCTGCTCCGCGTCCGTCGGCGAGACGGCGAACGCGGGGTGAGTCACGTCGACGATCGGCAGCTCGAGGCCGTCGGTCGTCAGGGCGTAGTGCACGCCCGGCTTCTTGTGCAGCTCGGGTTGGATCTTCATCGAGGATCAATACACGCGCGGGCCGTTGCCGTCGGTGCGGGCTCTTACGATTCCACTCCATTCGCGCGTTCACGCGCCTGTCGCCGCTGGCCGCGCAACCCGCCGGTCGAATATGCGATCGACCCCTGCGTCGTCCAGATCACGATCCGCGCGCAGGCGCAGAAAAAAGCGATCGCCCGCCGCGTGCGCGTTTCAAGCCCCGACCTTTCCTGCCGATTCCCCGGTCCAACGGTTGAGCCGTTCCGTTTTGCGCGGCTCACCTTAGATTCCCGTGAGGAGGTCATGATGACGATGCGACTGATTCTGGCAGGATTGCTGTTTCTCTCGGCGGCCACGGGCCTCTCTGGCTGCGTCGTGCGCGAACGCACGGTGGCGCGTCCGGGCGGTTGCCCCGGCGGGGTCTGGGTCGAAGGTCACCACGGCCCACGCGGCCACTGGCACCCTGGTCACTGGCGCTGCCCGGGGGTCGTCGAACGGATCGAGATCGACTAAACATGGAGTGTGCAGCGCCAGCATCGTGAGTGGATCTGCCTCGTGCGTGGCGCGATCGCGGTCATCGTCGCGGTCGTCGTCATGCTCCCGGCGTGCTCGCACCACCCGACACCGGCGGCGGTCGACCCCGCAACGTTGCCGGCGCTGCCCCGATCATCCCTGGCGGCGGTGATCCTTCATCGATCGGAGTTGGGCCTGACCGACGATCAGGTGCGCGAGCTGGAGCAGATCGACCAGCGCCGCGAGTCCGAAGACGTGGCCGTGCGCGCCGAGCTCGCGCCCAAGGCCAAGCCGGTGGCTTCTTCGGGCAGCGGCAGCGGCACGGGAAACGCCGGCAGCGGCGGAGCGGCGTCGCCGAGCGCGGCACCAGCCGCAGGCGCGTCCGGCGGCGGAATGGGCGGCGGACACATGGGCGGCATGCGCGGCGGGCGGATGGGCGGTGGGCGTGGTTTCCGCGCGCCCAGCAACGGGGGCCCGAGCCCAGGCCAGCGCGCGACGAAGCTCGAGGATCGCCTCGACGACGACGACACCAAGGCCTATCTCGACGGCGAGGAGGTGCTCACGGAGCCGCAGCGCGAGCAGGCGCGAGAGATCGCATCCGACTATCGCGCGCAGCTTTACGACCGGCGCGAGCTGCTCAAGCAGAAAGCCGCCGGAAAGTGATCGCGTCAGGGGCCGGCGTGCTGCTTGAAAAAGCGCATCACTTGCTCACCCCAGCGGAACGCGTTCGGAGGCGCGCAGGCGAACGCGTAGACCGCAGCGAACGGATCATAGGTGCTGCCCGGAATGCAGTGCCCGGCGAACGACGCCTCGGGCCCGCTGGCCAGCGTCTCGTAGCCATGCTCGAAGGTCTCGACCAGACCGCCGCCGCTCGGCGCCGCCCAGCGTGAGTGCGCGTAGTTCGCGTCGCCGTCGAGCGACTGCGGCCCACCCAACCCCGAGGCCAAACCCCAGGCAGCGATCGCCTGGTCGCGAATCCGCGTCGTGCACGCGAGCGGCACCGCCACGTCGAACCGGCCCATGAGCTCCAGCACCGGCACCGCGCGCGACGGCATGCCGCCGGGCAGGGTCGCGTCGAACGGGCAGCTCACCTCGGAGACGCCGTCGCAGTCGCCGCCGGGCGCCGATCCGCCGGCGCCGGGCGCGACCGACGCGAAACGCTCCGCGTGCTCGCACATGAGCCGCCACGTGACGTAGCCGCCGCGCGAAAACCCCGTCACGTGAGCGCGCTTGCGGTCGGTGGCGAACACGCCGGCCACGGTATCGATGATCGCCATCAGCTTGTCGTCCTCGGCCAGCGTCCAGGTCGAGCCGTTGCCGCCGTCGAGCGGCGGTCCCGTCGGCGCGATGACCAGGTAACCGTTCTCGTCGCCGAGCGCCATCAAACCGGTGTGGGCGTCGAAGACCGGGCCGTTGCCGGTGTCGCCGTGCAGCTCGAGGATCAGCCCGCAGCCCGGCTGCTCGCAGGACTTCGGTACGAAGAGCGTGGTGCTGAGCCCCTCGCAGGTGAACGTGTGCGGCCCCGGGCTGGTGTCGGTCACGCAGCCCGCAGGCGCGGGTCCCGGGGCGCCATTCGAGCAACCGGCGCCGAGCAGAACGACGAGGGTGGCCATCGCCGCACGCCCCACCGGACGCCCCACCGCACGAGGTCCGCCGCGCCGCCCGCCTACGTCCATTGCCGGCGAAGCGTAGCGCGGAGTCGAACCCGAGTCGAAACCTCCGCCGTCCTTCAGGGCGCAGGATTGAACGACGCCAGACCGGTCGTCGCCAGGCCGCCGCTGGAGGCGCCGTGCAGGATCGTCGCGCGGTCGGGAAAGAGCGCCGCGACACTCGCCGCGGAGAGCTGCAGCGAGCCGCCTGGCGATCCCGAGCTGGCGGCCGTCGCCGCCGTGCCGCCGGGCGCCGGGTCGACCAATCGCTGGCTGACGTCGAGCAGCGCGCCGCCCGGCGTGCGGCTCCGGTACTCGCGCCAGCCGGCGACCGCGCTCGGCCGTACGTTGGCGCCGGGCGGGTTGCCGCCGGTGACGTTCCAGCCGACCGGCGCGATGTGCGTGTCCATCGAGCAATCGACGTACGAGACGATGTCGTAGCCCGTGTAGAGCAACGTCGCGCCGGTGACCGTCTGTGCGGCGACGGCGCTGGCCGAACGCGCCAGGTAGGCGGTGAACGTCCCGGCCTCCTTGGTGAGCGCGCTGTTCAGGAACACGAACCCGGGGAACGACTGAGTGAACGACGCGGGCAACGCCGTGGTGCCGGCGGTCAGATAGGCGCGCGACTGGACGACGGCGGCGCCGTTGGGATTCGAGCGGGATTTGATCTCGCACTGCTCGAACAACGCGGCGTTGACGTTGCCCCAGATGAAGTCGGTGTCGCCCGTGACGAAGCAGTCGTAGAACCAGCTCACGCCTTTCAGCTCCAGCGTGTCTTGATAGCTGATGAAGTTGCTGTGCTTCGCGACCAGCGTGCCCGGCGCGGCCAGGTAAGCCACCGCCGCCGGGTTGCTGACGTCCGCGGTGAAGCTGGTGTTGAAGTACATCGTCTCGGCTTGCGTGACCGCCGACGCGTAGTTCACGAACGTGGCGGCCGACGTCGCCCCCGCGGCGATCGTCGACGCGGGCAGCGTCGCGATGGTTCGGCTGCCCTGGGCGTGCAGGTTCTTGATCGTGATGCTGTCCAGCGTGAGACCGCTCGCGCTGCTGGTGAGCAGGATCGGCCGCCCGCCCGCCGCCAGGTTGCCGGCCGGCGCCCCAAAGCCGGGGATCGTGCCGCCCGCGCCCGGCGTCGTGACGGTCTGGCCGCCGCCCGTGCCTGGGTTGAAACCGTCGCAGCTGTCGAACTGGATCACGGTGCCGACGCCGTTGTTCGAGCCCGAGAGCGTGACGTTGTTCTTGCTGCGCAGGAACAGCATCTCTTGATAGACGCCGGGCGCGATGTTGATCGTGCGCGCCGTGCTGCCGGGCGGAAACGAATCGATCGCGCCCTGCACGGTCGCGAAGTCGGCGCTGTCGTCGGCGGCGACGTTCAGCGTCGCCGGCAGAGCCGTCTTGGTCGTGAACGACCAGTCGGTGGGTGACGTGATGCCGGCGAACGCCGTCGATCCGATCGTGCCGGTGAGCAAGCCGTTATCGATCGTCACGTAGTACGCCGTACCGTAGGCGAGCTTGTTGTTGTGTGGAACGATGATCGCGGTGTTGCCGCTGATCAGGATCGGGACGTAGTTGACCACGCGGACCTGGTTGCTCCCGGTGTGCAGGCCGCCGATCACGTTCACCTTCGTCGACGTCGTGTTGGTGGTCAGGGCGGCGACGCCCGACGTCCCGTCGTAGATCGCATACGGGTCGTTGATGCGGATGGTGTCGACGATCGAGCCGTCGCTCGCCAGGTGGATGCTGACCGTGCCCGCCGCGCCGAGCGCGGGCGTGCCGTCGAATCCGATGCGCAGCAGGGTGTCGACGGGGACGCCGGTCGCGCCGCGCGCGGGCAACCGCGAGCCCGACGGGACCGCCAGCAGCGTCGACGGCGTCACCGGGACTGTTCGCGGGTTCACGAGCCCGGGCCCCGACGGCGGAGGAGGCGGCGGCACATCGGCAGCGCCCGCGTCGGGAGCGCGATCGACGCCACCGGCATCGCCGGCTCGCACATCGGCCGTCGAGCCGTCCGGGAGGTTCGGCGCACCGGCCGCGCCGGCGTCGGACGTGCCGACACCTCCGCCGATCCCGGCGGTCGCGCCGGCAGCGCCGCTATCGACCGGCGCGGCCCCGTCGGTCGGTGCCGGCGAGCCGCCCGAGCCCGACGTGCCCGACGTCCCGGCGAGCCCGGAGGAGCCGCCGCTGCCGGTGGTGCCCCCGCCAGCTTGCACCGCGGTCTGCGACGAAGGGCTGGCGCAGTTGGCGCCGTTCAACGCGAGCAGCGTCCCGACGAACGTCCAGGCGATGGCCGGCCATGCGATCCGATGCGAAGTCGATGTCCGGTTCATGGATGATGTCCTCGCGCTTCCGAAGCGTGAATCTACTGGCCGACTTGGTCGCGAACTCTTACAGCGAATTCGTGGGCCGGTGCGGAAACCGTCGCGCCGCGTGCCGACGGCCGCGCGTGTCGGCGGCCATCGCTCCGCTCCAGTCCTTACAGCTGGAATTCCGTCAGGATCCGGCCCACCAAATGCGTAACGCCGGCCAGCGCGAAAAGCAGCCTGGTTTGGACCGAATGGTGGTACTAAACAGGAAACTCCCCGCCTGTTGCCTGGGCGGAGCCCCCCCACCAGGAGACGCGATGCCCTTCTCTTGCGCCGACAAGTCATGCGACAAGCTCGAAGGGGCTCACAGGACCAGACTGCTTGCGCTGTTGATCCTCGCGCTGCCGATCACGGTGGCGGCCTGTGACAGCCAGCTCGTGGCGGGAGCGGGCGATCTCGGCACCGGCGGATCCTCCGACGGGAACGGTGCAACGGGCTCCGGCGGAAGGGTCGCGCAGCCTACGGGAACGGGCGGAAGCGACATCGTCGGCCCCACTGGCAGCGGCGGCAGCATCGACCCGGGCTCGGTGGGCGGCGCGTCGGGTGTCGCTGGCGCGCCGGGTGGTCTCGCTGGCGCCTCGGGCAGTGTCGGCGGTGCCACCGGCAGCTCCGGCGCGGGAGGCGCGATCGTCACCAGCACGGGTGGCAAGACCGGTTCGGGAGGCTCGACGACGACTGGCGGCGTCGGTGGCGCCACCGGCGCCGGCGGCGCGACCGGCGCTGGCGGAGCGCGCGGGACGGGCGGCGCACCAGGGCTCGGCGGCGCGCCGGGAGTCGGCGGCGCGCCAGGGATCGGAGGCGCACCGGGCGTGGGCGGCGCGACGGGCGCGGGCGGCGCGGTCGTTCCCCCCGACGACAACGGCGGCGGCGACAACAGCGGCAAGGGCAAAGGCGGCGGCAACGACGGCTGAGCGATTGGTCGAGGTTCGCGCCTCGGTCCACACTCTGGCCGCGCGCTCGTTCTTCGGTTCGAGGGTGCATTCCCCGGCTAGACTGCACGTCGGTAAAGTATGACGGCGTCCGCAGGCCTCCTCACGCTCCTGTTGCTGGCAGCTCCGCGCCTGCTGGCGGTGGCGCCGCCACGCTCGGGCGAGCCCTGGGGAGGCGTTCTGCGCTCCGCGAGCACGCGCACCGCGGCGACCGGAGGCGACGAGGCGCCACCCCCGGCTTCCGACGATCGCGATCGCGATCGCATCTTGCGCCTGCAGACCGCGCTGCGCGACATCGTGCACGCCGCGTTCGGCCGGCTCAAGGTCGGCCTGCGCGTGATCGAGGCGCACTCGGGCCGCGTGATCTTCGGCCGCGCGCCGATGACACTAATGGATCCGGCGTCGAACCAAAAGGTGCTCGCGACGACCACGGCGCTCGTGCGCCTCGGCAGCGACTGGACGTTCCGCACCGAGGTCTACGGCGCGCCACCCGACGACGACGGCGTGGTCGAAGGCGATCTCTATCTGCGCGGCAGCGGCGACCCGACGCTGGGCGCACGCGAGCTCGACGAGCTGGCAAACAAGCTGGCAGCGCGCGGGGTCAAGCGCGTCACCGGCGGCATCATCGCCGACCCGCGGCGCATCGGCGACGACGGCCCGGTCACCGTCGACGAGCAGCGCCCGCAGCTGACGATCAACCGCGGACTGGTCGTGGTGCGCGTTCACCCGTCCGAGGCGGGCGAGGCGCCCGCCGTCGTGCTCGATCCGCCACCGCCCCCCGGGCAAATTGGCGTCGCGTCGGACTTCGTGGTCGTCAACCAGGCGCGCACGCTCGACGGGCGGCAGCGCAAGCTGGCCATCGAGGTCAACGCCACGCGCGGCACGCTGCGCATCGGCGTCACGGGACGCATCGGCACCGACAGCCCCGGCGTGCTCTATCGGCGCCGGTTGCCCGACGCCCCGCTCACCACGGCGATCTTCTTCCGCGCCGCGCTCAGCGCCGCGGGCATCTCGGTGGGCGAGCGCGCGATGCTGGGCGCGCTCGGACCGTCGACGGACCTCCTGGTCGCGCACTCGTCGCAACCGCTGTCGGTGATGCTGCGCAAGATCAACAAGGACTCGGACAACTACGAAGCCGAGCGGCTGCTCGAGGCGGTCGGCGCCGAGGTGCTGGGCGGAGCGGCCACGACCGACAAGGGCGTCGCCGTGCTGCGCGACGTGATCAGCGAGTTCGGGCTCGATCCGCGCAGCTACCTGTCCAAGAACGGATCGGGGCTCGGACACGCGAACCGCATCTCGGCGCGGGCGATGACCGACCTGCTGCGCGCGCTGTACCTGGATCCGCGCGTCGGACCCGAGCTTCTGCAATCACTGTCGGTCGGCGGCGTCGACGGCACGACCCGAAATCGCTTTCGCGGCCTGCCCGTCGCACGCCACGTGCGCGCGAAGACCGGCACGCTCAACGGCAAATCGTGCCTGTCGGGCCTGGTGGGCGACGGCGACGACGTGATGGCGTTCTCGATCATGGTGCAGGGCTTCCGATCGCGGCGCGCGCTCAGCGCCGTGCGCGGCGCGCAGGTCGCCGTGGTCAACATGATGATGCGCTACGCGCAGGAGCGCACCGGCACCAAGATCGACGCGCCGCCGATCGACACCGAACCGGGGGTCGACTACGAGACCGGCGGCGACATGGAGCTCGCTTCCGAGGACGACGTCCCCGAGGCGGCGCCGCCCCTGGCCGCGGCGCCCGATCCATCGCGCGCGCCGCCGCCGCCGCGGGTCGTCCCCATGGAGCCGCAACGCGCGCGCGCGCCGATCGCGCGCAAGGTCGCGGCCCGCGCGCCCGAAGAGACGCTGAAGGCGGCGCCGCGCAAGGAGCCCGCGCCGGGCGCCAAGGAGACGCCGGCGGCCGAAGGGGAATCGCCCAAGCGCGAGGGCCCAGAGGACCGCGACGGCGAGCCGCAGGGAGATGACGCGAAAGACGAGACGGCGAGCCAGCCGGGCTGGAACGCGCTCATCGGCGTCGGTGGCGCGGGCGCGATCTCCGGCGGTGACGCCGCGCCGGGCGCGCGCCTGTTCTTCGATATGGGCGGCGCGGATCTCGGCGTCGAGACCTCGCTGTTTGGAACCACGTTCCACAACGTCGCCGGCCCCGGGCCCGGCAACAGCGAGTGGACCCGCCTCGGCGCGTCGGTCGGCCCGCGCTACCGCCTGCGCGCGCAGTCGTTCGCGGTCGACTTCAAGGCGCTGGCCGCGGTGGGCGCGTTCTGGGTCCAGGGGCGCGGCTACGCCAACGACGTGAGCAGCCGCAGCTGGGCCGCGGGCGCCGGCGGCGGCGTGCGGCTGTCGCTGGAGCGCGCGGTGCTGTCGCCCTGGATCGCGCTCGATGCGATGTTCTGGCCCGGCAACCACACCATCGCGGTCGCGATCCCGACTGGCACCGACACGCGCACCATCCCGTCGCTGGATCTGCTCGTGTCGCTCGGCTTCAGCCTGCGCGTCCGCTGAATAGTTGATGGGCGCGGGCCGCGAGGCCCCACGCGACCGACGTGAGCTCGTCGCCGCCGGCCAGCTTGGCGTCGCCGAAGCGTGCGCCCAGACGGCGGCGCACCGCCGGCACCAGCGACGAGCCGCCGGTCGCGAACACCGTGTCGACGTCGCCCGCGCCGACGCCGGCGCGCTCGAGCACGCTGCCGACGACCGCGTCGATGCCGTCGAGCTCGGGGGCGATCCAGGTCTCGAATGACGGCCGCTCGACGGCGAGCGCGAGCTCGAGATCGGCGCAAGAGAGCCGCGTGGCATCGCCCGAGGACAGCGCCTGCTTGCTGGCCTCGACCGACTGGTGCAGCGCCAGCCCCAGGTCTTCCTTGACGACGCGCACCAGGCGCTCGATGCGCTCGGGCGCGAGCGCGCCCTGCTCCAGCCGGTCGAGCAGGCGCAGCGTATCGGCGTCCTTGAGGAACGACAGGTGGTGCCAGCGCCGCAGGCGCGCGAACAGCCAGGTCGGCACCGCGGTGACCGCGCCGAAGGCGTCGCGGTAGCTGGTGTCGCGCCCCAGCGCGGGCGCCACCACCGCGTCGATGATGCGCGCGTCGAAGGCGTCGCCGCCGACCGCGAGCCCGCCGGTGCCGAGGATCGCGCTCGGGTCGCCGGGCGCGACGCGGGGGCCGACGCGCACCAGTGAAAAGTCGCTGGTGCCGCCGCCGAAGTCGGCGACCAGCACCAGCTCGTCGTGATCCAGGCGCGCGGCGTAGCGCAACGCCGCCGCGATCGGCTCGAACTCGAACACCACATCGGTGAAGCCGGCGGCCGCGAGCGCCGCGCGCATTCGCTCGACGGCGCGCGCGTCATCGGCCTCGCCGCTGGCGCCCCAGTAGCGCACGGGTCGGCCCACCACCGCGCGCCGCGCGTCGGGCACGCCGGCGGCGGCGCGCAAGCCGCGCAGGAACCGGGCGATCAAGGATTCGAGCGTCCAGGTCTTGCCGCCGATCATGGTGCGCGTGAACGCCGCGCTCGACAGGTGCGACTTGATCGACTGGATGAGGCGGCCTTCACCTTCCGTCTCGGCGTAACGATCGATCGCGGGTGCACCGGCGAAGACCGTCGCGTCGGGTTCGAAGTAGAGCACCGTGCGCCAGGTCGTGGAGACGCCACCCCCGCGCCCGGGCAGCGCGGCCAGCTGCACGCTTCCGTCGGAGGCGGCGAGCCCGAGCGACGTGTTGGTCGTGCCGAAATCGATACCGATGAACGGGGCGCCATCCGCGCCGGCGACAGAGGTCATGGGCACGCATGCTCGGCGCCGCGGCGCGGATTTACAATCTTCCGCCGGAGATCTATCGTGTGCGAGCCGTTCGGGATGAGAACGAACCGGGGCGAGCGAACACGCGCGCCGCGAGCCGCGTCTCTCAGTTACACGAGATCGTCTGCACCGTGTACGAGATCGCCGGTGTCACGCCGGTGATCGACACCGAGTAGGTCTTGTTGGCCTGCGTGGTCCAGCCCATTGGGATGAAGCTGATCGCGTACTTCGAGCCGTAGCCGCCGAGCAGCTGCGCGACGGTGACCGGCATGTTTGCGCCGTCGAGCGTGATCGTGACCTGCGCGTTCGCGAGGTTGATCGTGTCGCTCTCGACGCTCCAGCCCGTGGTGTCGGCGCCGCCTTTGGTGCCGCCCGCGAACACCGCTTGCACCGGGACGATGCCGGCCGGCGGCCATGCCATCCAGGGCTTCCCCGCCTTGCCGGTGCCGGTCAGCGTCCACAAGCACGACGAGCGGTCCGTGCCGCCGATGCCGATCGGCCCGAGCGAATTCGAGAGCAACCAGCGCCGGTGACCGATCGTCGTCGGGTTGCCCGGGTCGGTCATGTAGAGATCGACCGACGAGACCGCCGGCCCGCTCGACACGTTCGAGTTCGAGGCGCCATCCGCGCCGGCTGCCGTGTAGCACAGCCAGGTGGTCGGCGGCGTGTGCGAGATCATGTTGTTGGCGCGCATCATGAGCGCGCACGCTTGATCCTCGGCGTCGTGCGTGGGATCGGTCGTGACCGGCGGCAGCGCCGCGAGCCAGCGATAGAGGTTGACCAGGCGCAACGCATTCGCGCGCGCGTCTGCCGACATGTCGCCGGCGGTGCAGGTCGCGGTCGCGCCGCTCCAGGTGCCCTCGCTCAGGTTCGCGCGATCCGCGGTCCAGCGCGCGCAGATCGCCGTGGCGTCCATGCCGCCCGCGCCCCCTGCCCCGCCGAGGCCGCTGGCGCCGCCGAGACCGCCCGCCGAGCCGGCGACGCCCGCGCCACCGCTGCCGCGCGCCCCCGCGGTCCCCGACGACCCACCGGTCGTGCCACTTCCGGTGCCACCGCCGGTGCCACCGCTGCCGCTGCCGCTGCCGCCGCTGCCGCCGGGCGGCGCGGTGATCCCGCCCCCCCCGCCGCTACCCGCGGCGGCGCCGCCGCTCCCGCCTGCCGGGGTCTTCACGAGCTCGCCCGCGCACGCCGACAGGCAAACGCCGATCAAGCCGGCGATGCCGGCCCATCGCGCCACGCCAACTCCCGCGCGGCCCGCACCCGCGAATGCATCGCTGTAACCTTCGTGCGTCATGGACGGCCTTTCATCATCGACCGTTCGGTCGTTCGTCGACCTTTCGGTCGGTCTCGTCTGCAAATGAGGAGACTGCGCGGGGCGAGAACGGCTCAGGAAAACGCGCCGCTCCGCTCAATCGCGCGAGTCCCGATCATACGCCCGGTCGGGGCCAGGCGCGATGACCCGCCGCCGACTCGGCGCGTGGCAAGACCTGGAATTTCCGGCATGCTTCGGTTCAGGGCGGATCTCCGCCCCGGCGGATCCGGCTGCCGCCCCACTGAACGATGAACGACCTCAGCGCGATGGTCCCCTTGCTCGCCGCCGTGTTGATCGGCCTCGGCCTCTCGCTCGTCGACTCCGATGACGCCCGCCGCGAGCTCAAGCGGCACCGTCTGGTCCGCATCGCAGACCTGCATCCCGGCGCCGCGCGCATCGACGGGCGGGTCGTGGCCGCCGACAACCCCGCCGCGCCCGCCGGCACCGAGGTCGCCCTGGTGTCGACGGTCTCGATGAGCACGACGGCCCAGTACGGACTGCGATGGCTCGCGGCCCCCCGGCCGGAGCAGCGGTTCCTGGTCGACGACGGCAGTGGCCAGGCGCTGATCGTCGTACCGCCGCCGCCGCCCAAGCCACTGCCCGGTGACGATCCCGACTACGAGATCCTCTGCTCGTTCGCCGGCAACCCGGACCGCCCCGGACATTGGGGCGGCTCGGTCCGTGTCGGCGACCGCATCTCGATTGGCGGCTACGCGTCGCTCGTCGTCGACCCGACTGGCCAGGCGTCGTCATACCGCGGGCCCCCGACTCGGTTCATGCTGACTGCGTCACGGTACTATCCGCTGCTGATCGTGCGGCGCTGATCCGCGAAAGTGGGTAACAATGTCTCCATGCCGGGACAGGACCCTGGTTCCCCAGCGAGCCACGGCTCACGATTCAGGGCAACCGGGAATCGCCGCGCCGCGCCGGGCAACGCACGGCGACGAGAGGACCGGATAGTCCTGGTCCTGATGAGCCTCGCCGGCCTGCCCGCGGCCACCGCCTGCGAGCCGGAGATGTTTCATCAGGGCGTGGAGGATGCCGGCTCGGAGGACGTTCAAGTCGAGACAGGACCCACTTTCACGCAGTCGTGGACGTTCGACACCGCGGCCGATCTGGTCGGATGGGCGCCGGTCGGTCAGCCGCCCGACACCGTCGCCGCAACCACGCTGATGTTCGACGATCAGGACGGATCCCCGGACGCCGGTTCAGCGCGCCTGACGATCCCGTTCACCATGTCGAACTCGCAGGTGGCCTTCGGCTACAACTTCAATACCGGGCCGCAGAACTTCTCCGGCAAGGTGCTGACCGCGCGCGTGCGCATCAACTCTGCAAACGTGTCAGGGACGGTGATGGCCGGCCTGGCGTACAAGTCGATCAGCGGCGTCTATCTGTTCGCATCATCGGCGGTGCCGACCATCGTGCCCGCGCAGGGCTGGGTGACCTTCAGCCTCAGCTTCGATCACCCCGATGGCTTCGTCGACACGACCCGCACCTATCCCGACGGCGCGACGATCGTGCCCGATCCCACGCAGGTGCTCGAGATCGACGTGCTGATCCTCACCGGCGCCGCGCCGTACTTGACCACCGACGTCAGCATCGACACGGTCGGTATCAGCGACGGCTGATCGCATGGGCGCCGCGAGCACAGGCGATGGCTACCTGCTCGACAACCGCGCTGCGGAGGCCGGCGAGCGCTTTGCCGCGCTGGCGGCGATCTTCGACCCGTCGACGTTCCGGCACCTCGACGCGCTCGGCGTCGCCGGCGGCTGCCGCTGCTGGGAAGTCGGCGCCGGTGGCCCGTCGGTGGTGCAGTGGCTCGCAACGCGCGTCGGGCCCAGCGGCCGCGTGCTGGCGACCGACATCGATCTCACCTGGCTCACACCGGCGGCGGTCGCCGGCCTGCCCGGCGCCGCGGTCGTCGAGGTTCGCCGCCACGACGTCGCCGCCGACGCACCGCCCGTCGAGATCTTCGACGTCGTGCACGCGCGCCTGGTGCTGGTGCACCTGCGCGAGCGCGAGCGCGTGCTGCGCGCGCTGGCCGAGACGCTGCGGCCCGGCGGCTGGTTGCTGATCGAGGACGCCGACCCGGGGCTGCAGCCCCTCGCCTGCATCGACCCGCGCAGCCCCGCCGAAGAGCGCGCCAACCGCCTGCGCACCGGCTTCCGCGCGCTGCTGGCGCAGCGAGGCGCCGAGCTCGCCTACGGGCGGCAGCTGCCGCGCCGCCTGCGCGAAGCGGGGCTCGACGCGGTCGCCGCCGACGCTTACTTCCCGGTCGCGCTGCCGGAGTGCGCGCGGCTCGAGGCGGCGACGATCCGCTTCATCCGCGGCGATCTCGTGCGCCACGGCATCGCCACCGACGACGAGATCGACGCGCACCTCGGCGCGGTCGCCGCCGGCGAGATCGATCTCGCGCAGCCGCCGATGATCTCGGCCTGGGGCCGCCGCCGCTGACGTCGCTTCAGCGCGGGCGCACGGTGAAGCGCATGAACGTCGTCATCTCGGCTGGATGGTCGTCGACGCCGCCAGCGGCGCCCGCGGGATCGCCGGCGGCATCGTTGGCTTCTCCGAGCGGCGGCGGTGCGGTGGTGGAGAAGCGCGGCAGATCATCGTCGATCTCGTACCAGGGCGCCCGCGATGCGACGAAGACGTGCGCCCAGGGCCGCACGCCGGGATCGCCGTCGAGCGTGCCGAGCGCGAGGCCGATCTCCTCGGGCCGATCGCGGAACAGCGTCACCAGCGTCGAGCCGCACACGCGGCAGAATGTGCGCTCCTCGCCGGGCGACGACTTGTAGCGCACGAGCAGCGATTCACCCGCGCGCCAGTGAAAGGAAGCCGACGGCACGGCGGCGCGCGTGCGAAACGCCGCGCCGGTTGCCTTGCGGCACATCGAGCAGTGACAGTGAACGACTTGCCCCAGCGGCCCGTCCACCTGGTAGCGAATGCCGCCACAGAGGCAGCTTCCTTCGAGACTCATATCCCACACCTCAAAAACGTCTCCGTCACGATTTAACCCTCCCGAAAAGCGTCCGAAATAATAACCGGCGTAAGGTTTTCGTCGAAGAGGGGGAGCCATGGAGACGCTGGTCGTCGACGCCGAACCGGAACCGATTTCGATTGAGCCGGATCGTACCGCGGTCGTGATCATCGACATGCAGCGCGATTTCCTCGAGCCGGGTGGCTTCGGCGAATCCCTGGGCAACGACGTCTCGTTGCTCAGCGCCGCCGTCGGGCCCTGCCGCGCGCTGCTCGCGGCGGCGCGCCGGCGCGGCATGCTGATCATCCACACGCGCGAGGGCCACCGCCCCGACCTCAGCGACGCCCCGCGCGCCAAGGTCGAACGCGGCGACCCGAGCATGCGCATCGGCGCGATGGGCCCGATGGGCCGCATCCTGATCCGCGGCGAGGCGGGCCAGGACATCATCCCCGCGCTCTATCCCGCCGAGGGCGAGCCGATCATCGACAAGCCGGGCAAGGGCGCGTTCTACGCCACCGATCTGCACGCGATCCTGAACAACCGCGGCATCGCCGATCTGATCGTTTGCGGCGTCACCACCGAGGTCTGCGTGCACACCACCGTGCGCGAGGCGAACGATCGCGGCTTTCGCTGCATTGTGCCCGGCGACTGCTGCGGCTCGTACTTCCCGGAGTTTCACGAGATGGGCCTGCGCATGATCAAGGCGCAGGGGGGCATCTTCGGCTGGGTCACCGACTCGACCCGCGTCGTCGGCGCGCTGGGCGCCGGCTCGTCAAACCGCATGCGGCACCAGGCGGCGCGCTGATCGCGCGCGGCCTGGAAACGATTCCGGAGGGAGCAGATCATGTCTGAAAAGAAACCGACTCTGTGGACCCCAGGTGACTGGAATGCGTTCTTCGGGTTCGGAACCAACATCCTGGTCAATCTGCTGGTGCTGACCGGCCTGCTCCGGTTCGTGTTGAAGATGCCGAGCGCGCTGGTGTTCGGGCGCATCTTGCCGGCCACCGGACTGATGCTGGCGCTGAGCACGCTCTACTACGCGCGCCTCGCTTACAAGCTGGCGAAGAAGACCGGGCGTGACGACGTGTGCGCGCTGCCGTCGGGGACCAGCGTGCCGCACATGTTCGTGGTGACGTTCGTGATCATGCTGCCGATCGCGCTCAAGACCGGCGATCCGGTCAAGGGCTGGGAGGCGGGACTCACCTGGGTCTTCATCCAGAGCTTCGTGCTCATGGCCGGCGGCTTCGTCGCGCCGGTGATCCGCAAGATCACGCCGCGCGCGGCGCTGCTCGGGACACTGGCCGGCGTGTCGGTGGCTTTCATCTCGATGCGGCCAGCGCTGGAGATGTACATGACGCCGGTCATCGGCATCACCTGCTTCGCGATCATTCTCGCCAGCTGGTTCGGCGGCGTCCGCTACTTTCGCGGCGTGCCGGCGGGGCTGGTCGCGATCGGCGTCGGGACGGCGATCGCCTGGGGCGGCACGGCGCTGGGCTTCGACATCGCGGGCATGAACGTCCCGAACGTGAAAGCGTCGTTCGAGAACTTCGGCTTTCACATCCCGCTGCCCGCGGCGGCGCACGTCTTCGGTGGCTTCCAGTACCTGGGTGTGATCCTGGTGACCGCGATTCCGTTCGGCATCTACGATCTGGTCGAGGCGATCGACAACGTCGAGAGCGCCGCGGTGGCGGGCGATTCCTTCCCGACGACGCGCGTGCTGACCGCGGACGGAGTGGTCAGCCTGATCGGCTGCATGATGGGCAACCCGTTCATCAACGCGGTCTACATCGGCCACCCGGGGTGGAAGGCGATGGGCGGTCGCATCGGCTACTCGGCGGCGACCGGCGTGACGGTCCTGATCCTGTCGTGGTTCGGGATCATCTCGGTGATGTCGTCGCTGATCCCGGTGGTCGCGATCTCGCCAATTCTCCTCTACATCGGCATGCTCATCGGCGCGCAGGCGTTTCAAGAGACGCCGAAGAGCCACGCGCCGGCCATCATCCTGGCGCTGGTGCCGCACATCGCGGCCTGGGGGAAGCTGCAGATCGACAATACGCTGGCGGCGGCGGGCACCAACGCGGCGGCGCTGGGCATCGACAAGCTCGCCGGCAAGGGGATCTTCTATCAGGGGCTGTCGGTCCTGGGCGGCGGGTCAATCCTCGGCGGCCTGGTGCTGGGCTCGATCGCGGTCTTCATCATCGACCGGAAGTTCGCCAAGGCGGGGACGTTTGCGCTGGTCGGCGCCGTGCTGACATTTCTGGGCTTCATGCATGGCGAAGCGATCGGCTTCGGTCAGACACCGGTCGTCGCGGTCAGTTATCTGGCGGTCGCCGCGGTGCTGTTCGTCTGCTCGCGCAGCCCCGTGACGGCGCCCGCGGCCGCCCATGCCGAGGCGCACACCGTGCCGGCGCTCGCGGAATAGCGACCCGCGCGCGGTTCGCGGTACAACCAGCGGATGCAGCCAGGCGACAGGGGAAACACCGCAACCGACGGGCTCGATCTCGATCTGGCGTCGCTGGCCGAGGCCTATCGGTCGGGCGTGACCACGCCGGTTGCGGTGGCCGAAACCATCGCCGCGCGCGCCGATCGCGCCCCGCCCGAGATCTGGATCCACCGCGTTCCGGGCCCCGACCTCGTCGCCGCTGCGCGTGCCCTGGAGACACGCGCGGCGCAGGCAGGCGACGGCCGCGAGCGCGCGCTGCCGCTCTACGGAATCCCCTTCGCGGTCAAGGACAACATCGACGTGGCGGGACTGCCGACCACCGCCGCCTGCCCCGCGTACGGCTACGTCGCGCGCGCGTCGGCGACGGTGGTCCAGCGGCTGACCGACGCGGGCGCGCTGGTCGTCGGCAAGACCAACATGGATCAGCTCGCGACCGGGCTGGTCGGTGTGCGCTCGCCCTACGGCGTCCCCCGCAACCCGTTTGACGCGCGCTACGTCAGCGGCGGATCCAGCTCGGGCTCGGCGGTCGCGGTCGCGGCCGGCCTCGCGAGCTTCGCGCTCGGCACCGACACCGCTGGCTCCGGACGCGTGCCGGCGGCGTTCAACAACCTGGTCGGTCTCAAGCCGAGCGGCGGGCTGTTCAGCACGCACGGCGTCGTCCCCGCTTGCCGCTCGCTCGATTGCGTGTCGATCTTCGCGCTGACCGTCGAAGACGCCTGCCGCGTCGCCTCGACAATCACCGCGCACGATCCCGCCGATCCGCTGTCGCGCGCTTCGTCCGCGCGCTTCGATTGGTCGCTGGCGGCGGCGCCGCGCGCGTTTCGCTTCGCCGTGCCACGCGACGGCGATCTGCAGTTCTTCGGCGACACCGAGGCCCAGCGCCTGTTCGCGGCGGCGCTCGAGCGCTGGCGCGCTCTGGGCGGCACCCCCGTGCCCGTCGACTTCGCTCCGTTCACCGAAACCGCCAAGCTGCTCTATGACGGCCCCTGGATCGCCGAGCGCTTGGCGCCGTTCCGCGACCTCCTCGCGAAGCCCGACGCGCTGTTGCCGGTGATCCGCGACATCCTTTCAGAGGGTGAGCGCTTCACCGGCGTCGACGTCTTCCGCGGGCTGGCGACGCTCGACCGCCTGCGCGCGCTCTCGCGTGCGACGTTGGCCGGCTTCGAGTTTCTGCTCGTCCCGAGCACGCCGACCATCTACACCGTCGACGACGTTCTCGCGCACCCGCGCGAGCTCAACGCGCGGCTGGGCCTCTACACCAACTTCGTAAATTTGTTGGGGTTGTGCGGGCTGGCGGTGCCGAACGGGTTCCGCGCCGACGGCCTGCCGTCCGGCATCACCCTGATCGGGCTCACCGATCGCGACGCGACGCTGGCCGCTTACGGCGCCGCCTATCAGCAAGCGCTGGCGGGCCCGCTGGGCGCGACCGGCCGCCGGCCCAACGCCGCCCCGCGCGGTGCCCCACCCGCGTCCGCCGCACCGGAGCTGCAGGTCGCTGTCGTCGGGGCCCACCTCTCGGGGCAACCGCTCAACCACCAGCTCACCGATCTCGGCGCGCGGCTCGTGCGCACCTGCCGCACCGCGCCCCGCTATCGCCTCTACGCGCTGCCGGGGACGACGCCGCCCAAGCCCGGCTTGCTCCGGGTTCCGCCCACGGCGAATGGCGCACCGGCGGGCGCCGCCATCGAAGTCGAGGTCTGGCGCATCGATCGCACGCGTTTCGGCGACTTCTACGCGCGCGTGCCCGCGCCGCTCTGCTTCGGAACGATCGAGCTCGAGGACGGCTCCGTGGTGGCGGGGTTCCTGTGCGAAGCTCACGCCACGATCGGCGCGCGCGACATCTCGGCGCTGGGCGGCTGGCGCAGTTACCTCGCCGCCTCCGGCTAGACGCGCCCTTGCGCCAACGCTGTTCCTTCCTACCTTCTCGGAGCGGGAGGTGAAGGATGGCGAATCGATCGGCGGAGACGCACACACATCGGAGCAATGGCAGCCACCATGTGCCGCGCGCCAAGCCCTCACAGGCGCTGTACGGACAGCGCGCGCCGGAGGTTCAACCCTACGGGACGCTGGTGTGCTATCCGCTGGGACTGGGCGACGATGTGCGCGCGCAGAGCGCCCTTGACCTGAACATCACCCTCGCCGACACCTGCGTGTTGCGCGACATGTACAAAAAGCACCACTGGCAGACGTGGGGACCGACCTTCTACCAGCTGCACCTACTGTTCGATAAGCACTACGCCGAGCAGGCGGAGCTGGTCGACAAGGTGGCGGAGCGCGTGCAGACGCTGGGCGGCGTGGCGATCGCGATGGCGCACGACATCGCCGAGCTGAGCGAGATCGAAAGGCCGCCGCGCGGCCGGGAAGAGGTGCCGGTCCAGGTGTCCCGCCTGCTGGAGGCGCACGAGCACATCCTGATCCGCTCGCGCACCGCCGCGCGCCGCGCCGCCGACCGGGGAGATGACGGCACCAACGACCTCTACGTCAGCGACATTTTGCGCACGAACGAGACGCAGGTCTGGTTCCTCGCCGAGCACCTCGCCGACCCATCGGCAGCGGCTCCGCGCGGGTCACGCTGACGTGTTTCGTCCCCGCTCACGCACCGGCCGCGCTCGTAAAGTCGGATCGCAATCTGCCGATGCTGGTTATAAATGATGAGCGAGATCGAAGCCCTGCTGAGCGTGGACGCGGGCCATGTGCCGCCGGCCACCGTGGCCTTCTTCGCGCGCGACGCCGAGGCGGGTGAGCGTCTGACCTATGCGATCCTGGGCGCGATGACCGCGGCCGCGGCCGTGCTATCCGCCGTGCTGGGCGGCCCCGATCTGGTTGGCGCGCTGCTGATCCTGACCGCGGCGATGTTCACCATCGTCGCGACGCCGACCGTCAAGGAAGAGGGCGAAGAAGACACGCGCCCTGTGAAGAAGCACGTGATGGTGGTGACGGCCGAGGGATTGATCGTGCGCGACGCGTGGGGTTTGCGCAGCTGGCGCTTCGAAGATCTCGCGGACATCGCCGCCTCGAGCTACGAGCACCGCCCGTACATGGTGCTGATCGAGCGCGACGGCACACGCCACGCGCTCGACTACCTGAGCTTCCAGCGCCCCGAGCAGCTGCGCCGGGTCATCGACCGCCGGCTGCGCCTGAAGACAACCTGAACCGAACCGCGAGCTCTGCCGTCGCCGCGGCTTTCGAGCGTGGACGGAGCGCGCGCGATGGCCAGCTTGTTGATCAGGTAGTGGCAGCGCCGGGTCGCGCCGGCGAGAGAGGAATCGAGATGTCGAAGGGGCTCCGCCAGGCGGCGTTCCCGTGGGACGCGGCGCGCGCGCGTCCCGTCGAGGCCGAGTTGCCTCTGGAGATTCGTTCCGCCTGGGGCGCATATCTGCTGGAGGACGCGCCCGAGGGCCTGCGCGTCACCGTCGAGGCGCCGACGCTCGCTCGACTGTTCGTCGACGGCGCGCGCGCGATGGGCGAGCAGCTCGGCGAACCTTCGCTCGGGCGGGCGCGCGCACCGGGCGAGGCCCGCCAGCTGAGCGTGATCGCCGCAAACGCCGATCAGCTCATGGCGGCGTGGCTCGGCGAGCTCTTGCACTGCGCGCGGCAAAGCCGCCGCTGGTTCAGCGCCATCGCAGTCAGTCGCATCAGCCCCGCACACCTGCGCGCCGAGCTCGGCGCCGATCAGGAGATGCGCTGGCTGGTCGATCCGACGTCGATTGCGATCGTCGAGTCGCGCGTGGCCACGCTGGCCCATCCGATCGCGCGGCGTTTCGTCGCGCGCATTCGATTCACTAAAACGTTCGCGGCGGCCAGATGACCAGCATGAGGTCGGTCAGAAAATAGTCGAGCACCAGGATCCCCACCGCTCCCTCGACGACGGCGTTGGTGGTCGCGCGGCCGAGCTCGCGCGCCCCGCCGCGCACGTTGAAGCCCTGGTAACAAGCGACCAGCGAGAACGCGACGCCGAACGCCGTCGCCTTGACCGCGCCCTCGAGGTAATCGAGCGGATCGGTGAAGTACCGGAAGGAGTTCAGCACGCCGCCCGGATCGACGTGCCGCAGGTGCACCGCCACCAGGTAGGCGCCCACCAGCCCAACCAGGTTGAACACCATGGTCATGATCGGCGTCATGATCAACGCGGCGAGGACCCGCGGCATGACCAGGTGCTGCGACGGCTCGGCGCCGAAGGTGACCAGCGCCTCGATCTGCTCGCTGATGCGCATGGACCCGAGCTCGGCGGCCATGCCGGCGCCGGCGCGCGCCGACAGCATCAGCGCGGTGAACACCGGCGCCAGCTCGCGCGCGAGCGAGACGCCGACCAGACCCCCGACCGACACCTCCTGGCGAAACATCTTCAACGCCGCCAGCGACGACTCGGCCGCGACGCCGCCCGAGAAGAAGCCGACCAGCACGACGATCGGCAACGATTCGAAGCCGACGAATTGCAGCTGCCGCGCGAGCAACGTGCCGTGAAATCGGTGGCGCCAGAAGGTGGCGGCGCGCAGAAAAAACATCGCGCGCGTCCCCACATAGGCGAACGGCGCCACCAGCGCCGTCAGGAGCAGCCCCGGGATCCGCGCCGCCAGGCGCGCAACGCGCCCCGGTCTCCGCCCGACCCGCGCGCCCTCGACCCCGCTGTCCGCCACGATGCTGCCACTCAAGGTGGTGAGCAGCGCGGGGGAGGCAATCGGGAGTGGTGGGCAACGACGGCGACCGGCCCCGCCCGCGGCGAAGACTCCCAACGCGCCCCCGG
>Ga0265338_10001102_pt1 | contig 44974 bp, 36 predicted proteins | sample 42126metaG_FD_193579 | JGI IMG/M metagenome (GOLD analysis project Ga0265338, IMG submission 193579) | Rhizosphere microbial communities from Carex aquatilis grown in University of Washington, Seatle, WA, United States - 4-21-26 metaG | ecosystem: Host-associated > Plants > Roots > Rhizosphere... | reverse complement strand
TTCCGCTGCTCGCCGCCTACGGCGCATTTCAGGATTGGGATGGGATTTACTTTTACACCTTTGAGCCCAAGGCGGGAAAGGACTGGCAACCGTTCGTGACCGACCACTTCGATATCACGCTCGACCCCGTCAAGATGATGCAGATGTCGGCGGGCGCGCTGTTGTTTTCCCGGCCCGATGTGGCGGCGGCGAAACAGGTCATCACCCGGACATTCTCAAAAGAACAGGTTTACGAAGCCTGTCGCCTCCCGGAAAGTGAGCGCCCTTATTTCACGCCGGGGTTTCCGCTGTCGATCCCATTGCGTCACGGTTCCCGCATCGGCTGTTTCGACTGCGAACCCACTGCTACTATCGTTGATGACATAAAACCGCCGTATGCCTCCGATACCGGCGAACTGGTCTGGCACGATGCAAAACCAGCCGGTGGCGTTGTGACCATTGAGACGGAACGAACCCAGGGATTGATCGGGTTCGTCCGGGACAACCCGGTGACCGTGCGCCACCTCAAGGCCGAGGTGAAGAATGACTTTTGTGCGATCACCTTGTCCTCCCTGACCCCGGAACCCATCTGGAAATCCACCAAACTGCTTTTGACCGTCTGCTCGCGCTGGCAGAACACCGGTTCAAAATGGAAGAACGCCGGACAATGTGGGGTGATGGTCCCGGGTCGAAAGACTGGGGCACGGGGCCGACACTGATCGAACCGGTGACCGGCTGGCTGACCTTGCGCGACCTCGATGGCGCGACCCGGGTCGAATTGATTCCGCTGGACGGAGCCGCGCGCCCGATCGGAAAACCCATCCGCGCCAAACCAGTCGAAGAAGGCTTTGAAATCCCGCTCGGCGACCCTGCCACGACCTGGTACCTCGTCCGCGTGACCAAGTGACACGCCTTGGTTTTCCCCGAACGCTTGAAATGCTTTTTCACTGCCCGCTTCATTGAGCCGCCTGGCCGTGTAGCGCAGGCTGGCAGCCTGCTGTATCCCCGAATGCCATTCGGCAGGCTTTTCCATTCACCAGTCAGCCCCCCACCACGCGGCGCTACTCGGGGGCAGTGTCCAGGGCGTGTTGCCCAAAGCCCCGGAGCGCGAGCCGTCTCGGCTCGCAGCACATTGTCGTGACGCAGGTCGCAGGAATTGCGAATGATTTTCCACTGCTGGCCTACTGCGAATGTTGACCGGTCGCACTCCAAAACAGGAATTTCGATTTGGGCAACACGCTCTCAGGATGCGCCCCGGAAGGATAGAGGTTCAACTATTTCGCGTCTGTTCCAACAACGGCTATAGTATTTGTTGATCCGCTCTAATCCGCGTGAAAGACCTCTTCCATCCCAGCCCACCATTCACCAGTCGCCCGGTCTTCTAACGGGCTCTGGCAGGGCATGCATAGCTTCCACCATTCCTGCGTGACCGGAGCCGCGGCCATTTTAGCCATATCGGCCGCAAAATCCTGACCGGTATATTCGAAATAGCTGAAGAGATAATGATGGCCATCCGGCAACCGCCTGAGATAGATGGAATAGTTTTGGATGTGGCATTGCCGGATCACCGCCAGCACCTCATCCCAAACCCTCGCGTGCAGCCGGCGATACTCTTCAATTTTATCTTCGCGTAAACCAATGATCGCCCCATAACGTTTCATGATATGAATCTCTTGGAGGCGAAGGCCGGAATCGAACAAGATTTTCACCGGCCACCAGCCCCAATATCCTGATTTGCAACGGTATTTTGCCGCTGACGTAACAGAGGTTCAAGCGGTTTATGGCACTATCCGCGCACTCCCGGACTTAACCTGCCACCTACCCACCGCATACTCGGTTATTGAAGAAATCGTTGAAGGTTTCGTTGAAGGTTTTGAACTAGGCCCAAGCTCGGCGACGGTCCCCGCCGGTCGCTGCAGCGCATAGTTAGCACATCAACCCCGTCGGACGGGGAGCCATGACGTAAATAACAAGGCCATGCAACCTGTTTATAATGAATGGTTCATTTTCTGTTACTTAAGAGCGATTTATTATGTCTCATGGTGCGTTGGTCATCACCCTCAATTTAGCGAGCCGCAGATCATCCAATCGACAAACGCCACTCTTACAAATGCTCTGCGGACTCCGCCCAGGAACTTTGGCCAGCATTGCATTAATGCTGGCTGCGTCATCACCGCTGACCGGGTAACTTTCATGGTAAACCTTCGCTGGTGATAACGACCGCTCTATCTTTTTCCGGGCATTCTCATCCAAACCAGCAGTGTCATGAAAATATGCCAGCACTAATACTTGATCGTCCATGAAGCTCTCCATGCCCGCAATCGCTTGATTTGTCTCGCCAAGCCGAAGCTCAGCGAGGGGTTCAGCTACCATTACCTCAATCATTTGAGCCGTTTTAATGTCTTTGGAATCCGACAACTGAGAATAAGACTGCCACGCCCACCAACGCCCGGCAACGGCACCAACTGCCAGACAGCAGATGGCCAAGGCAGCAATCAATGTTTTTTTCATATCGAGTAACGAGTATAATGAGACCTAGCAGGCAATAGATAAATTTTGCGGCCGATCCTGGTCGCGGGTTGTAGGCCAGTTTAGGGTTGTAGCAGCCGTTGTCTAGCTTGCAAGAGCAACATGAGGGGTACTTTTTGCTCCATGCAAAAGCCGAAAGGCGCCTTTAGAGATAATTGTCCTGCGTTGCGTTACTCATCCGCCAGTTTCTCCAAGGTCAAACCATTCCGCCTGGCATTCTTTCGCTTCCAGTATTGGCCGATTGTTTTTGTCGCATCATCCAGCCATTCACGGTCCGCCAGCAACGCGATCAGTTCCACGGCGCTGAAAAACTTCACCGCATTCTGATTCGGTCTGCCCAATGGCCGCAGCTTGCCCGCACTGACGAGGATGGCGACATCTTCCGGCAGGCAGTTAAGCAGCTGGGCCTCCTAGGCCACCGCGGACAAAGTGTGGACATCGCGGGACAGAAGCCAGCGACCGTCGCGCTGCTTGCGATATACCGTCAGGCGATGCCCGGCGAACTGTGCCGCCGGCCCGCCATCGCGTGGGGTCACGGACAGTGCGTCCCGGCTCCGGGTGTAGGCGACCTCGCCGACCACCACGACCTCTTCCAACTCGCTGGTACAACAGATCCGCATCTGCTGGTGAGCGGCCCTGAAATTGGACGAAAATCCCTCCCGGCCGAACGGCGCCTGGCCGGGCGTGAGAAAAACGACATCCTCCGCGACTAAGGTGAGCAGCCGGGCCAGGTCCCCGGCATTGACGGCCTCAATCCAAATTGAATGCAGCGTGCGGATATCTTGTTCATCAGATGCCATATTAGAGTGCTGCTTTATTTACAGGTTTTCATAAATGCATTCCAACCGCCCTCTGACTTGCACCCCGCTGAAACTTGCTACTGCCTTAAACAATCCTGACCCCGATGAAAATACTTTCTCCTTCCGCTTCAGACTTCAACCGCTCCGGGAGTTTTCACACAGCCTCGCGTTTTGTTAGGCGGCGTCATTTAATGTTGCTGGACGAGTCTAACCGCAGCGTCAGCCAGCGAAGAATGCGCCCCGACAAGCCCGGCATGAAAACTGTGCTGATATGACCGTAAGGCAATCGCCAGATTTCGGGCCGCCCCCACGACTGCCAGAGTTCGATTTGGTGGCTCGACCCCTCATGAATCCCTTCGATCAATAGCACATTTTCCTTGGAGATCGCCGGCCGGGCTGAGGTCAAGTTTAACGGGGTTCTGTCCAGTTCCTCACATGCCGCCCCTCGCAGACGTGTCAACTCTTGGACGCGCCGTCCGCCGACCAGATCCTGATATGACTTGGGCAAAAGGCCCATGCGTGCGGCTGGCATGCCCAGAACGACCGAGGCCAGACGCGCATCGCGGCACGCCGTCAATCCTGCCAGGTAACCGCCGAGCGACGCTCCCGCCAGCGCCACAGCCGGGCAACCTTCCGCCAGCAACCACCCGCTCAGACTGCGGATTTCAGCAACCGCCTGCGCCCAGGTCTTTGCCATCTGCAAATAATCATGGGTGATCATCGGATGATACTGGCAAAGGAGGCCCACTGGACCATACTGGGGCGGACGGCGTTGAAAGTGGTAAGGCGATTCCAAGGTCGCGGCGTTGAATCCTGCCCGTTGGCAACGGCGGGCGAACAAGTGAAATATGAAATGATTACCGGGAAAGTCACTCCCACCGTGCAGCCAGACGATCACCGGCCTTTTCTGCCAAGCGTCCGCGCAACGATATAACCGGCCATAAACGACATTGTTCTCCGCGAACTCGCACGGTCGCGGTGTGGGAAAGCGGAAGCGATCGCCCGGGGCGTCGGGAATAAAATCGAGTTGTGCCGGCTGACTCTCGGCTGGAATGAAGTCTGGTCCGTTCAGAAATTGGATCGCTTGCTCCATTTTTAAATCCCGTTCACTTGCAACCTCCCGCCACACGGATTGTGGCACCATCGCAATACAGATCCGGAGGACCGACCAGTCAATGAATTTGGCCAATGGTGCGATCATGAGTTTGAGCCGCCTAACATGTATTAGACTGAAATTTTGCGGCCTATCCTGACCACATTATTGAGAAGAGGTTATCGTTGCAGTGCCTTTTGTCTAGCTTGCAAGAACAACATGAGCGGCAGCTTTGTGCTCTCTGCAAAGGCCGAAGGGCCCATTAGAGCGGTTTGTCCCAAGTGGCGTTAACCTCCGGAACCGCCCTCTGACTTGCACCCCGCTGAAACTTGTTACTGCCTTAAACAATCCTGACCCCGATGAAAATACTTTCTCCTCCCGCTTCAGACTTCAACCGCTCCGGGAGTTTTCACCCAGCCTCGCGATTTGTTAGGCCAGGTCTTCATCTCATACGGGCTGACGAAACAAGATAAGTGCCATCAAACTCTCCATCTACCGATGTCAATATCGCCTCATAAGAGCATACATCGTTGGTGGTATCTGCTCGCTTGCACGTCAATATCGTAATGTTGGTAACTGGTACGGTCTTGCCATCGCTGGTGATGAAACTGCCCACTGCCCACCACCCCTGGTCAGAACCAGGCGGCATCGCGGCTCTACTGTCATACGAACCGACCGTGCAAACAAACTGGTGCTGCTCCATAAGCTGCCGCGCTGTGGAAACCGGGGTCCCCTTCGGAACCCATTGCTGAAGCTGCTGGCTCATCCGTGTCGCAGGGTTCGGAGACTCGGAATGGCTGCATCCGAGCAGCGCGACTAACAAAATAAATGGCAATGTTTTCATAAGGCTCGCTGCCGCTTAACGACCAAAGCTGACTTGTCCCGGCGAAGCACAACGGCGACGGAGCCACCACCGGCTCGCGACGTGAATCCCGACTTGTCGGGAAATCCCACAGGGCGGGACGCCAACGTCGGCTGCTTCTGAGTCCCGAAATATCGGGGCTGGCTCCGGCACTGTGTTAGATGGCAAAGGTCTCATTTGTCAGAATCTCACTTTTGCTTCCGCTTCCGTTTGTTAAGCTCTTGGATGGCTCCTACATAGACCGCGCTCATAAGCGATAAAGCACAAACAATCATACTAATGGGCAGTACAATGGACTCTCTGTGCTGGGGTGCGGCCAGCTTCCATACTCCAATGCTGGCAATGAATCCGCCGAAAATGGTAAAACATACGAGTAACAGGATAAGCTCCCGTTTGGTCATATCTTTAAACGGCTTGCCTGGAAGCATTGGCGCGGGCATAAAACCTGATGCCACCTGACTGTTATTAGACTGAAATTTTGCGGCCTATCCCGACCGCATTGTTGAGAAAAGGTTATCGTTGCGGTGCCGCTTGTCCAGCATTACTAATGCAACCACGAGTGGCACTTTTTTGCTCTCTGCAAAGGCCGAAGGGCTCGTTCGAGGTTTTTCTTAAGTTGCGTTAACCTCCGGAACCGCTCTCTGACTTGCACCCCGCTGAAACTTGTTACTGCCTTAAAAAATCTGACCCGAGGAAAATACTTTCTCCTTCCGCTTCAGACTTCAACCGCCCCGGGAGTTTTCCCACAGCCTCGCGCATGATTAGGCAGCACGGTCATAATCACACTCTCTGCTCTCCGGTCGGTGAGCGCTTCAATGCAAACACCATCGCTACGATCAGAAGAATCACAACTGGAATCTTGAAGATGAGGCCGGTCATCAGCAAGTCCATGCTGTGAGACGCCTGAAACGCGAGAAATGCTGCGTAGAGAAGAGCACCTATGAGTGCCGCCGGAAGCCGAACCCATCGTGCCGCGATGCCGAGCGCGATGTAAAATACTCCGCTGAATGAGATGACTCGGTCGAGCAATCCCATCTCGCCGCTGTAAAGAAAGTAACCGATCGCTCCAACGAGAATTTGAACCGCCGCGACGCCGAAAAGTGCGGATGCCGTCACGTTCTTGTCTTTGCGGAGGCCGGTAGGAATGCTCATAGCGGTAGTGATGACTAACAGTAAATGTGTTGAAATATGGTGGCCGAACCTGACCGTATTGTTGAGAAAAACTTACCACCATGGCTCCACATGTCCAGCATTACTAATGCAAACCGAGTGGCACTTTTTGCTCTCTGCAAAGGCCCAAAGTCTGCCCGGAATTTCTTCTTTCCCGAAAGAGCTATTGCATGTGCTCCGCATTCACTTAGATTGCGCGCATGCATAAGCCCGTGATCGCCAGACTTACCTGGCTGCTCGCATGCATTAAAATTCTTCTTCTGTCCGCTCACGGGGCGGAGACGTCAGCCTTAACACCGGAATCCGGGGACCTGACGAACGTTGCCCAATTGGAGCGGGCCGCCTCATCCCAAACGATCACCAATCATCATTATCAGTTGGAAGGAGACATTTGGTGGGTGAACCTCGCCGAAGACAAATTCGTCCTGCACGATGCCACGGCGACTGCGCAGGTCGAAATGGATCTCGCCGGGCAACCTTTGTCAGTGGGCACGCGCGTGCGCATCGAAGGCGATGGCACGATCTCGAAATCAGGCGCCGGTTTCCGGCTCGGCGTCAAAGGGCCCGTGGTGGACAACAACGGTGTCCACGGGATGATCGAAAAATCCGGGGCGGTCTTTTTAAAAGCCGGGCGGCAGCCGATGGTCCTCGATTGGTTCAACGGCGTTGAAAAAAGCGGGCTCGCAATCGAATACGAAGGGCCCGGCATTTCCCGTACAAACGTTCCTGGCCCGGCGCTCTTCCATACGGATCAAAACGGCGCGCTGGCCGGCGGTCTCAGTTTCTCATCCTATGAAGCAGCGGGAGAGATCTTGCCGGATTTTAAGGAGCTGGTTCCGGTCAGTTCCGGTGTCACCTCAAACTTTGATATCACCGTGGCGCACCGGCCGGACCACGTAGCTTTGCGGTTCAGTGGCTGGCTTCAGGTGCCGGACGATGGATTATACACATTTCACCTGCGTTCTGATGACGGCAGCCAATTGTTCGTGGGGGTGCCTTCTTTGCACCTCGCCGCGACGGGCCCGGCGAATTTTCCTGCTCCCCGCCCCATCGTTATCGGCCAGCTCATGAATGGTGACGGGGATGGTCAGTGGGCATCGACCGAAGGAACTATCACGTTTGTCGGCGAAACGACCGACGGCTTGAAACTCGAATTAAGTTCCGCCACGGGCCGGGTGAAAGCAGAGATCGCAGACCACCAGGGTTTATCGCCCGCGTTATTATTGAACCGGCGCATCCGCGCAACCGGTGTTTGTCAGACCGCCACCACCACCGACGGCCAGAAAATCGCCGACACATTTTTGATCTCCGGCAGCGGGAACATTGAATTTCTCGAAACCAATCGTGACTTCGTCGTGGACACGAACAACGCCTCCCTGCCCGTCCTCACGACTTGCGCCGAAGTCCATCACCTGAAACGTGAAGAAGCCGAGCGCGGTTATCCCGTGAAAATCCGGGGCGTGGTCACCTGTCTCCTCCCCGAACGCCAGGCCTTTACGCTCCAGGATTCCACCCGCGGACTCTATGTCGTGAACCTCTCCACCAACCATTCGTCACCCCCGCAGATCGGGGAGTTTCTCGAAGTCGGCGGCACCACGGATCCCAGCTTGTTCGCCCCCATCGTCAACGCCACCCGGCTGGATACCATCAGCGCCGGTCATCTGCCGGAACCATTGCATCCAACCTGGGACCAATTGCTGAACGGAAGTCTGGATGCTCAATTTATCGAGATTCAGGGCATCATCACGACGGTCGGCACCAACGGTGTGACCCTGCTCACGCGCGATGGCCGCATCAATCTCGAACTGAGGGTGGTCGGGATGAAACCGGAAAAACTCGCCGATTACGAGGATGCCCTTGTGCGGATACGCGGCTGCCTGTTTGCTTCGTGGGATTACGTGACCCATAAGGTCAAGATGGGTGAGATCCGCATCTACGGCGCCAGCCTTTCGGTGGATCAGCCGGCTCCCGCCGACTTGTTTGTCATTCCGAAAAAAACTGCGGCGGAACTTTTATTGTTCGATCCGCAGGCCGGTGTCTTTCAACGGGTCAAAGTCAGCGGACAAATCCTTTATGTGCATGACACGGAATATTTCATGACCGATGGCACCAGTGGCTTGCGGTTCATCGCCAAGAAGCCTCTGGATCTGCAAGCCGGCGACACGGTGGATGTGGTGGGATTTCCGGAATTAAGCGGCGCTTCCCCGTTGTTGCGGGAAGCCGTGGCGCGGAAGTCCGGCCACGCCACCCTGCCCCCGGCTAAAAGTTTATCATCGGATGATTTGATCCATGCGGATTACGACGCCACCCTGGTGCGGGTCAAAGGAACCTTGAGCGGCATCCGGCAGACCGGGACGGAACAGGTCCTGGAGATTCAAAACGGCGTCCGCACGTTCATAGCCCGATTGGCCGATCGCGGTGCGATCTTGGATTCCCTGCCGGTCGGAAGCCTTCTGGAGTTGACCGGCGTGTACGCCGGGCAGGGTGGAAACAAAGCCATCAGCCAGGACATTTCTTCATTCGAATTGTTCCTCAATTCGGCCGGCGACATCAAAGTCCTGGCCCGCCCGCCCTGGTGGAACCTCGAGCGGTTGCTGGTCATCGTCGGCGCGCTCGCCGTGGTGTTGGTCATCACCGTGTTGTGGATCACGCAATTGCATCGTAAGGTCGAAGAGCGCACCAGACAATTGGAAGCCCAGATCCGCGAGCGCCAGTTCGCCGAACAACAACGCGCCATGGAACAGGAACGCGCCCGCGTCGCGCAGGATCTGCATGATGAACTCGGCTCCGGCCTCACCGAGATCAGCATGCTCGTCACCGTGGGCAAGTCCGCTTCGGCGGGGGCAAACGACGCCGGCCAGCACCTCGAACAGATCAGCGAGCGCGCCGACCAGATGGTGACGGCGCTGGACGAGATCGTCTGGGCCATGAATCCCAAGCACGATTCGCTCGCGTCCCTCGTCAGTTATTCTTGTTTGTACGCCGACCGGTTTCTCAAACTCGCCAATATTGGCTGCCGGTTGAAAGGCGGCGTCGAACTGCCGGACCGGATGGTAAGTTCCACCTATCGCCATGAGTTTTTTCTCGCGTTCAAGGAGGCGCTCACCAATGTAGTACGGCATTCGGGCGCCACGGAAGTCCGCCTGGGCGTGCAACTGGTCGGTGAGCGGCTGCGCTTGTCCATCGCCGATAATGGCGGCGGCCTGGCGGCTAACATTTCCAAGGAAGGCAGTGATGGGCTGGTGAACATGCGCACCCGCCTCGAGAAGATGGGCGGCCGGTTTGCGATCGCCAGCAAAACGGGTCGCGGCACGACCTTGAGATTTTACATGCCTTTGAATTAAGATTTATGGGTTGTGTCTTAACTTGCCGCTATTCCCTCGCCTGTGAAACGGGAGAGGGTGCGGCGCAGCCGCGGGTGAGGGTACTATCCCGCGGCAGCGGGACTGACTCAAAAGGCAATTTAAGACATTATTGATTTATGATCAGAGTTGGAATCGTCGAAGACAATAAGACTATCCGCGAAAGTTTGACCCACTTTGTGCAGACCGATCCGGAATGCCGCTGTGTGTTCGCCTGCGCCACCGCCGAGGATGCCCTGCTGGAGATCCCCAAACACAAACCGGAAGTGGTTTTGATGGACATCCAATTGCCGCGCCTTTCGGGCATCGAATGCACCGCCCAGATCAAAAAACTTTTGCCCACGGTACAGATCATCATGGTGACGGTGTACGAGGACACGGAGCGCATCTCCGCCGCCTTGCGCGCCGGAGCCTGCGGTTATCTGTTGAAACGTTGTACGCCGGCCGAACTGGTGTCGGCGGTCCGCGAAGCCCGGGCCGGTGGCGTGCCAATGCCCCGTGAGATTGCCCGCAAAGTCATTGCGTCCTTTCAACAGCCGGATGCCGTCGCCGCCGACATGGACGAACTGCGGCCCAGCGAACGCAAAATCCTGGAGCTGCTCGCCATGGGCCTCGCCAATAAGGAGATCGCCGACCGGCTGGGCCTGAGCAATGGCACTGTCCGCTGGCATTTGGAAAACATCTATGGTAAGCTCCATGTCCATTCCCGGACCGAAGCCGCCCTAAAATTTAGATCCATAAAACCTGCCTAAATCACCCGTCGTTTGTCAGGCTAGGCACAACCGGCGGGTATGGGAATACTATCACCAAGACACCGTATGATTTTGTGCCGCCCATTGCCCGTCAGCAGATGGTTCAGACGTTCTTCCGCCTTTACTTTGATTGAACTGCTGGTGGTCATCGCCATCATCGCCATTCTCGCGGCAATGTTGTTGCCGGCGCTCGCTCAGGCCAAGTTCCGCGCGAAAGTGACCAATTGCACTTCGAACTACCGGCAATGGGGTGTGGTGGCCAATCTTTACGCGAACGAAGATGAATCACAGCGCCTGCCCTCATTCGCGATACCGAATACCTCGCACAATCCGTGGGACGTATCCACCAACATGCTGCCGGCCCTGGCTAATTATCAGCTGACTGTGCCCATGTGGTTCTGTCCGGCACGACCAACGGAATTTGATGATCTGGAGACTTCCACCGGCGTCACGATTGCTACGATCGACGATCTGACCCTGGCATTTCGCAAGCGCTTTCTCGGCGGCAAATTCGCCGTCATATACCACGCCTGGTGGGTGCCTCGTCCGGTCGGCGGCGACCCCCGCTTCATTTTTCCCGCCCCTGTAACTATGGTGACCGGAACAACTTGTCGCACCATGGATGGATGGCCCAGCCGGTTGACCGATACGATCGCCGGCACCCAACCCATCATCAGCGATTATTGCGATGCGGATACAGGGGTCACGAACCTGGATTCCGCCATGGACGGGCATTACCTCAATGGCAGCGTCCGCTCGGTGAATTCCGCATTTGCAGATGGCCATGTGGAAACTCATTCCCACGGGACCATCCTTTGGCAGTACTATGGCCCTCAAAAGACTGCGTTTTACTGACGGGCACCGCCTGACATTTGTCAGGCTATGCCAGGTTTAAGAAGTGTGAAATGATTACCTCAATAATCCGAATTCAACCTATGAAAACCCATGTCTCAGTTTGTTCTTTATTTGCCGCATTGGCTTTGATCAGCCTGCCCGCAAAAGCCGCCACTTATACAGGGCCCGGCGTCGCCGATGGCAGCTCGCCGGGCGATGGCGGCGCTATCAGCAGCGTGGTCATCACCAATGACGCCACCGACATCACCTTCACCATCAATTCGACCGCAGCGCAGGCTTCCTACATATTTTATACGATTGAACTCCAACACATTGGCCAGGCGGGCAGCGGGGATACCGGCCTGTTCAATCCCTGGGGACCACATACCGGGGCTAGCACAGGCCTGAACGCTTTGATCAACACCTACGGTTCTGGCGCCACTCCCCTCCTTTACAGCGGTAGCTGGGTGCAGGGGTCCGGTGCGAATTATACCGCCGGCGGCACAGGCTCCACTTTTGCCACCATTACCGAGTCCCTCAGCAGCCTCGGCTTGAGCACGGGCGACAGCTTTTACTTCGACGTTTTGTCATCCTACACCAGCCCTAGCGGACAGGCTGCCTATGGTGCGTTGGATAACACCGGCTATCTCGCCGAGTCCGACAATAGCTATCAACCCTGGCTCGGTTCCAATTTTTATGACTCGGCCACGGCAACCGGCACCACCTTTGGCACCGATGCGACCAAGTACACCGTCACGACCGTCCCCGAACCCACAACATTGGCGTTGTTGGGGACTGGCTCAATTTTCATGTTGATGCAGCGCCGCCGTCAGGCGGTCAAATGACCGATGTGAAATCCGGCGTTCAGGTCGTTCCGACGAGCAGGCCGAGAGTTATTATTTGAAAATCGTTACGACTATGAAAACCATTCTGTCGCTTTCTTTGGCGGTGGCCGCCCTGGCGCTGGCCACTTTGTCCGCAAATGCCACCGTCTACACCGATGCCACCAACGACAGTTGGGGTGCGTCGGAAGTGGATATCAGCAGCGTCATTGTCACCAATGACGGCAACAGCGTCATCTTCAATATGATTTTGGCGCAAGGCGCCACCAACGGCATTGGTTCTGGGGCGAATTACCTGTTTGGCATCCAGGTCGTGGGTGCCGCCCAGGGCCAGACGAACATCAACGCCACCTCGGCAGGCGCTACCGCCGGAAACCCCTGGGGTAAACGCGTGGGCATCAGCAGCGGCATGAATTATTTCATTGGCTGTTACCCGAATGGCTCCGGCTATTCCGGCGGTGCGCAACTGTATCATTTCACCAACGGCTTCGGCTGGTCGGGACAGATCGGTACAACTGCCTCCATCATCGAAGTCACCAACCCGCCCACGCCTTCCATCAAATTTTCCATTCCCCTCACCGCACTCGGCCTGGGTGTTGGAAGCAATTTTAACTTCGACGTTTGGACCAGCTATGGCAGTCCCGGCGGACAAGGCGCGTATGATGCACTCGATAGTTCCGTCCGCGCCCCGGTCGCCCCGTACGTACCGACCAATTACGATTCCGCCACCGCTGCCGGTTCCACTTTAAGCTCCTACACGGTGTTAAGCGGCGTGCCCTATTCGGCGCAAGTGACCTTCCAGGTGGACATGGGTGTGGCCATCCAACAAGGATTGTTCGATCCGTCATTCGGCGATTATGTGGAAGCCCGCGGTTCGTTTGACGGGTGGCCCGTGGGCGATCATCTCGGTCTGTTGATGACGAACGTCGTGGGCACCAGTAATTATGTCGCCGTCCTCGTGACCAATTCCATTCCCCTCGGCAGTTCGGTTGATTACAAATTCGTGATCGATAGTGGCACGCTGTGGGAAGGCAACGTAGGACCGAACGGTGCCCAAAACCGTACCTTCATTCTGACTAACATCATCCAGACACTGCCTTATACGTACTGGAACAACGTCACCAACGCCGATTTGAGTTTCGCCGTCCAGTTCACCGTCGATATGTCCGTGGAAAGTGCCTACGGCACCTTCGACCCGGGCAGTGGCGACACCATTTATGTCAATGGGGATTGGGATTGGAATGGCGATGCATTATTGCTGACGCCGACGGCCGACCCCTTGATCTACACCGGTACCGTGGCCCTCGCCTATTCGCCCGGAACAACCATCAATTACAAATACGCGAAGAACCAGGGCATCAACGGGAGCGATTGGGAAACCAATGGCGTTGGGCCGAACGGAGCAAATAACCGGCAATTCGTTTTGAATACCGCGACCAATCTCCCGCCGGATTTCTTCAATAATGTCAGCACCTTCGGCGATGTCGCCGTCGGAACCATCACTGGTGGCGAAGTGTTCAACTGGACCGCCGGACCCGGCATTCGCCTCCAAAGCTCGACCAATCTGTTAAGCGGCTGGACCGATGTCCCGAATACGCAGGGACAAGGCGCGTATACCAATATGTTTAACGGCGGCATGAAGTTCTTCCGCCTGGTCGGGCCATGAGCCAATACATTTTCGACCGCAGATACCGTTGACGATTGCGCGTTTCAAATTAGAAAGAGAGTTTTAAGCTGCTGCATTGCAGTGCATGTAAATCATTGTGAGCTTGAAACTCTCAAAGTTGTTGGTCATTGGCCTGGTGCTGTTTGTTCTTCGCACCCGGGCGGATTCCAATTTTATTGCAGGGGCGGATTGTTCCCTGCTCAAATTTTTTGAAGACCGCGGCATCAGCTATAAGGACGACGGCCAGACCGGCGATATGCTGGTCATCCTCAAGAACCACGGGTTGACTTGCGTCCGGCTCCGTTTATTCACCAGCAGCGCCGCCCAGGCGAAGGCCGACCCCTATAACTTCACCAACAACCTCGCCTATACCCTGCCCCTGGCTGTCCGCGTAAAAAATGCCGGGCTGCAACTATTGATCGATTTTCATTATTCTGACACGTGGGCAGACCCCGGCCATCAATCAATGCCGCTGGCCTGGACGAATGAGACCCTTGCCCAATTGACGCTCCAGTTGCGTGACTACAATAGTAATTGCATCGCCCTGCTCAAGGCGTCCAACGCCATGCCGGATTACGTCCAGATCGGCAACGAAATCACCGGGGGAATTCTCTGGCCCACCGGCCAGGTGCCCGGCAACGATGCAACCACGCAATGGTCGCAATTCGGCCAGTTGATGAAAGCGGCCGTGCAGGGCATCACGAACGCCGCGGGCACGAATATGCCGAAGATCATCATCCACCTCGACCGTGGTGGCGATTGGAACACCACCGAATGGTTCTTCGATAACGTGACCAGCCAGGGCATCCCGTTTGATATCATCGGCGAGAGTTACTACCCCTGGTGGCACGGCACGCTTTCCGACTTGAGCCATTGTCTGACCAATGCCGCCAAACGGTACAATAAACCGGTTATCGTGGCTGAAACGGCTTTCCCCTGGACCAACACCTATTGGACAACCAACATCAACGGGTACAGCGGCACCGTGACCGGCCAGGTCGCCTACGCCATCGCCCTGGCGCAATCCGTCAAGAATGTCCCTGGCGGCAAAGGCGCGGGTATTTTCTGGTGGGGCACGGAATACCAGCACAAGAGCGGCGTGAATGAATCCGGCTTCAATACCGCGTCATTTTTTGATAGCAGCGGCAATCTCCTGCCGGTCGCCGACGTTTTCGGCGCCATGGCTGCCCCGGTGCTTTTGAATGCCAGCCTGACCGGCCAGAGCCTGATGTTCCAATGGCCCCTGAGCGGCGCAGGCATGTCCCTCACCATGACCACGAATCTCACCTCCACGCAAACGTGGCTCATGGTGACCAACCAGGTCCAAACCACTGGAACGGTCTACAACACAACGGTGCCGGTGGATGCCACACCCAACCGTTTCTTCCGGTTAAAATCGAATTGAGTCACATTGAAAATCGCACAACATCGTCGCATGGGAAATAACGTTGGTTCGGTGATCGCCCTTACCGCCTTGGCTCTGTTCGGCCTGGTGGGAATTCCCTGCCAAACACTGGGGGAAACTTCTCCCTTCAACGACGGGTGGCGGTTCGTTCGCTCTGATGTTGCGCAGGCTCAAACGGCCGGATTCGATGATAGTTCCTGGGAAACAGTGACTCTCCCGCATTCGGCACACGTCGAACCGCTCGTCACCGGAAAAACGAAACCCCAATGGCAGGGTATTTGTTGGTACCGGAAAACATTTGATCTGCCGGCATCTGTGGCCGGGAAAAATGTGATGCTGCGTTTTGAGGGCGCCATGAACACGGCCGAAATATGGGTCAATGGAGCACCGGCGGGGAAATTCATGGGCGGGTATCTGCCTTACGTCATGGACATTTCACGACTGGTTCGACCGGGCACCACAAATTTTGTCGCGGTTCGGTTGGACAATTCAGACAATCCGCTCACCGGGCCTAAACCCCTGCCCGACCTGGATTTCAACCTGTACAGTGGTCTCTATCGTAACGCTGAATTGATTATCCAGGATAAATTACACATCACCGATTCAATTCTCGCGGACAAAATTGCTGGTGGCGGCCTTTTCGTGACATTTCCGGCTGTCTCGCCAACTCAGGCTGTTGTGAATGTCCAGACCCATGTTCAAAACTCCTCTGATGCCCCCCGACATTTCCTCATTCGAACAACATTATTGGACGCGAAAGGCCGCAAGACCGCGTCGGCAGAATCGCCTTTGAAGGATTTTTCCGCCGGTGCTGACGGGGAAATCTCCCAACAACTAAAAGTCAAAAACCCAAAGCTTTGGTCCCCCGGGTCACCCGCTCTCTACACTATCCGTTCCGATATCATCGAGGGCGGTAAAATTATCGATACGGCGCAAACAAGGGTTGGAATCCGTCGGATTGAGATCACCAGGGACGGCTTTTCTATCAACGGCAAAAAAATGTTTTTGGCCGGCGCCAACCGGCACCAGGAATATCCCTACATCGGCAACGCGCTTTCCGATGCCGCTCAATATCGCGATGCGTTGAAGATCAAGGAGGCGGGTTTCGATTACGTCCGGTGTTCCCATTATCCCCCGTCTCCCGCTTTCCTCGACGCCTGCGACGAACTCGGCATCGTGGTGATGGACAGCCTCATGGGCTGGCAATATTTCAATCGCGCCCCCGCCTTCACCGACCAGAAACTGCGCGAATGCCGCGAAATGATCCGACGCGATCGCAATCATCCGTCAGTGATCCTCTGGGAGGTTTCGCTGAATGAAAGCGACATGCCCAAATCCTTCATCGAGAAAGCTTATGCCGTCGCGCATGAAGAATTTCCGGGAGACCAATGTTTTACGTGCGGCTGGAAAAAGGGTTACGATGTTTTCATCCAGGCCCGTCAACACGGTGGTTGCGTTGGCGTGACCAACCAGCCTTGCGCCATCAGCGAGTATGGCGACTGGGAATACTTCGCGCAAAACGCCGGTTTCGAACAGGATAAATGGAAGGACCTCAAACCCGTGGACCGGAACAGCCGCCAACTCCGGGGCGATGGCGAGGTGCGCCTGCTTCAGCAGGCCATGAATTTCCAGGAAGCTCATAACGACAACCTTAAAACGACCGCTTTCGGCGACAGCATCTGGGTGATGTTCGATTACAACCGTGGTTATGCCGACGAGATCGAGTCCTCGGGAGTCATGGATATTTTCCGCCTGCCGAAATTCAGCTATTGGTTTTTCCGCAGCCAGCGGGACCCGGATGAACTGATCGCCGGAAGTCCGGTCGGCCCGGTCATCTTCATCGCCAATTATTGGACCACAGATTCGCCCCTCGAGGTTCGCGTGTTCAGCGATTGCGACGAGATCGCGCTATATCTGAACGGAAAGCTCATCGAACGACGCCGTCCTGATGTCGGCCGCGCCGACACCAACCTGAAACACCCGCCGTTCACTTTCAAACTCGACCAGTTTGAACCCGGCGAACTGCGCGCTGTTGGCTACCTCCACGGACACGAAGCGGGAAGTTTTACGCGGCAGACGCCCGGCGGTGCCAGCGACCTGAAGCTGCACATAGCGAGCACCGGCAAAAAATTTGCCACTGGTGAAAAGGACGCTGTGCTTTGCCATGCCAGTTTGCTGGACGACGCGGGGACGGTTGTGCCGCATGCCCAGACGCCTGTTTCCTTTGGGGCCACCGGCGACGTCCGCCTGGTGGGCGATAATCCTGGAATTGCCGAAGCAGGAATTGCCACGATTCTTCTGGAAAGCACCCGGGCAAAACCATCTGGTGCTGTGTACGCAATTGCTTTGGTCAAAGTCGCTGATCGCGTCAGGATTTTATCCAGTGCCGCCTCCCCCGATGGAGGCCGCACTTCAAACTATATAATCCGCTACACTATCGACGGCAGTGAACCGGATGTAAAATCACCGGTATATTCCAAGCCGATTTTGAATCCCACCGGAATAAAGGCCGCCGTTTTTGTTGACGGCCAGCCAATTGCCGCCGCAGTCTTTTCCCAACAAAACTAACACACCGGCTGCTGGGCCACCTTGTCATAATGTGATAAGCAGTCTAATCTGCCGGTCCAAATCGCTTACCGGCCTTTTGTTGTGTCATCGTGAAAACAATAATCATCGCGATTGGTGGCAACTCGCTCATCAAGGATGCGCGGCACATGAGTGTGCCCGACCAGTATGCTGCCGTGGTCGAAACCGCGCGTCATATCAGCAATTTGATTGAACACGGCCATCGCATCGTGATCACGCACGGCAACGGACCACAGGTGGGTTTCATACTGTTACGCAGCGAGCATTCGCGCGGCACGCTCCATGAAGTGCCGCTCGATTCCATCGTTGCCGATACCCAGGGTGCGCTCGGCTATCAGATCCAAAAGGCGCTGGGAAACGAGCTCCGTCAACGCCATTTGAAAAATTCCGTGGCGACGATCGTGACCCAGACTTTGGTAGATCGTAGCGACCCCGCGTTTGCCAAACCCAGCAAGCCCATCGGCGAATTTTATACGCGAGCCCAGGCGGAAGACCGGATGCGCGTGGAAAAATGGATAATGGTTGAAGACGCGGGGCGCGGCTGGCGTCGCGTGGTGGCCTCGCCAAAACCCATGCGCATCATCGAGTCTGAAATCATCCAGCATCTCGCCGAAGATGGTTGCATCGTAATCGCCGCTGGCGGCGGCGGAATCCCGGTGGTTGCAGATGCGGATGGAAATCTAAAAGGCGTGGCGGCCGTGATCGATAAAGACCTCGCCTCCGCCGTGCTCGCTTCGCAGATCAACGCCGACGTGCTCGTGATCTCCACCTCCGTGGAAAAAGTGTGTTTGAATTTCGGCAAGCCCAACCGGCGCGCGCTCGACTCGATGACTGTGGCCGAAGCCCGGCAATACATCGCCGAAGGACATTTTCAAGCCGGCTCGATGCTTCCCAAGATCGAAGCCTGCCTCTGGTTCATTGAGAAGGGCGGTCGTGAAGCCATCATCACCTGCCCGGAAAAACTTTCGGCCGCGCTCGATGGTCACACCGGCACACGGGTTTTGCCCTGACTCGAAAACTTTTCCGCAGTTGAAGAAATGGAAAAACCTTCTTTCCCCAGCCGTTGACGCAACTCGACGATGTGTCCGGCATCGCGGGTTTCTACGACACAATGAACACTGACCGTGGCGATATCGTCGCTGCAAAACGCCCGGTCATGCGTGATTTCAATGATACTTGCGCCTACCTCGGCGATGAGTCCGGCAAAACGCGCCAGGCCGCCGGGCCGGTCGCTGATGTTTGCCGTAAAACGATAAAGCCGTCCGTCGGAAACCAGCCCCCGCTCGAGCACACGGCCCAGAATCGGCGTGTCAATATTCCCGCCGCTCAACGGCAGCACGACCTTTTTCCCCTTCAATTCCGGCAGCAGTCCCGCCAGGCAAGCCGCGAGCGGAACGGCACCGGCGCCTTCCACTACGGATTTTTCCAACTCCAGCAAACGCAGGATGGCCAGCGCAATATCGTGTTCATCCACCAAAATCGTCTTGTCCACGAGGTCGCGCGCAATGCGAAAGGCATTCTCGCCCACCTGTGCCACGCTTAATCCGTCCGCCAGTGTCGGTTTGATATCAACGCGCACCGGATGACCGGCTCGCAACGCCGCGGCGAACGCATCGGCATGTTTGGGCTCAACCCCGATGATCTTTATCTTTGGCTTCAACTTCTTCAATGCCAGCGCGACTCCCGCGATCAATCCCGCCCCGCCGATCGGCACAATCACTGCATCCACGTCAGGGACTTGCTCCGCGATCTCCAAACCCAGCGTGCCTTGGCCGGCGATGATGTGGGGATGATCGTATCCGTTGATGTAAGTCAGGTTTTTTTCTGCGGCGATCTTGTCGGCCTGCGTGCGGGCTGCCATCAGGTCCGCTCCATATAAAACAACGTTTGCTCCCAGCCGCCGGCAATTGCTCACCTTCGTCAAAGGCGCAAAGCCTGGCATCACGACCGTCACCGGGATTTTGAGCAGTTGGCCGTGATACGCGAGGCCAAGCGCGTGATTGCCGGCCGATGCCGCAATGACCCCGCGCTTCCTTTTTTCTGGCGAAAGGAGTGCCAATGCATTTCGCGCACCCCGTTCCTTGAAGCTGCCGGTGCGCTGCAAATATTCCAGTTTGCAGAAAATATTCATGCCCGTCGCCTCGGAAAGCGCGATTGAAGGCGGACAGGGAGATTGGTAGATGTGCCCGGCGATACGCTTTGCTGCCGCCTGAATGTCCCGAAAGGTGACCGACATGTATCCACTAACCACTGTGAGGCGCGCGTTGTCAATCGCAGATAGCCCGCCAAACAAATTGTGCGCTTCAATTGGCAAGAAAGGCTCAGCAAACACCAAAAGCCGTGTTGTCTCCCGCCACCCGCCTGCGAAACTAAAGTGACCAGAAATACATCAAGGTCAGGCATGAAAAAAAGCAACGGGATACTCACTGACGCACAGCTTCGGGCGGAACTGGAGCGGTGTGTCTCTTGCGAAGACAAGCCCTGTCAGGAAGCCTGTCCGGCCCATTGCTCGCCCGCGGATTTTATCATGGCTGCGCGTGTCGGTGAAAAATCTGACCTGCGCCGTTCGGCGGCGATGATCATGGGGTCGAACCCGCTGGGCTGGGTGTGTGGTGTCGTTTGCCCGGATTATTTTTGCATGAAGGCGTGTTCGCGCCGCACGTTTGACCGGCCGATCCAGATTCCCGCAGTTCAAGCCGCCATTGTTAAGCGTGGTTACGAAGCCGGCATGCCCAAATTCCAACGTACCGGGCCGAACGGAAAATCTGTCGGCATCATCGGTGCCGGTCCGGCGGGTTTGGGGGCGGCAAGTGTGCTGGCGCAGCGCGGCTACCAAATCGCGATTTATGAACAACAGAAGCGCGCCGGCGGAATGATGAATCTCATTCCCGACTTCCGTCTGAACAAGAATGTCGTCCGCGCCGACATCGAATTCCTCAAGAGTCTCGGCGACGTTGATTTCAATTTCGGCACGACTGTGGCCAGCCCGGAGGAGTTATTGGCAAAGCACGATGCGATCATCGTGTGTGCAGGCTTGTCGGAGCCGATCAAATTGGACATTCCAGGCGAAGAGCTCGCCCTGTCATGGCAGGTGTTTCTGGAACAGCAAAAGCAGCTCAAGCTCAAGGGCAAAAAAGTTGCCGTGCTTGGCGGCGGCGCAGTGGCGGCCGATTGCGCTGCAACAGCCAGGCGTCTCGGCGCGGCTTCAGTTGAATTGGTTTATCGCCGTCGGCAGCAGGATATGCCGCTCATGCAATATGAGCGCGACATGCTGATCGAAAATGGTGTTGAAATCGCCACTTGTTCAAAGCCGGTTGCAATTATCCATAAAGGCCTGCGCGTCAGCGGCCTCCGCATCGCGCGCATGATGTTGCCCCCTGGTAAAGAGTCGCGACCGGAGAATTTCGTCGTCAGCAAAAAGGAATCACCCATCTTCCGCGAGTTTGACCTTGTGATTTCCGCCATTGGCAGCCGGCCCAGGCTGCCCGTCAAGCAAAGTAAGGGCGTTTTCTACGCGGGCGACCTGCTACTCGGAGCGGGAACCGTGGTGGAATCTGTCGCCAGCGGCAAGAACGCCGCCCTCGAAGCGGACGCCTTCATCCATGGCGAAAAGCGGCCAAAATTCGAGAACCGCGCCAAGAGCCGCGTCATTCTGGCCGGCGTACCCCTGCGCCCCATACCGCTGGATACCGATTTCTTCGGTCGTAAGATCCTCTCACCATTCCTGCTTTCCGCTGCGCCGCACTCGGACGGCTACGAGCAGATGCGCAAGGCTTACGAGCGAGGCTGGTCCGGCGGCGTGATGAAGACCTCGTTTGACAACGTGCCGATTCATATTCCCGCCGCCTATATGTTCGCGCTCACGCGCTCGACCTACGGCAATTGCGACAATGTTTCCGGCCATCCGCTCGACCGCGTCTGCCGCGAAGTCGCGCGGCTGGTAAAAGAATTTCCCGACCGCCTGACGCTCGCCTCAACCGGCGGGCCGGTTACCGGTCGTGATGCGGAAGATAAAGCCGTCTGGCAATCCAACACCCGCAAGTTGCAAAACGCCGGCGCGATGGGTGTCGAATACAGTCTTTCCTGTCCCCAAGGCGGCGACGGCACGGCTGGTGATGTCGTTTCACAAAACGCCGAGCTGACCGCCAAAATTATTGATTGGGTCATGGAAGCCAGCGACGACAACAACCCGAAACTATTCAAGCTCACCGCGGCGGTCACGGCGATTCAACCCATCATCAAGGCGATCCAGGAAGTTTTTGCCCGTTATCCAAACAAGCAGGCTGGCGTCACGCTCGCCAACAGTTTTCCCGCTCTCGCGTTTCGCAAGGCCGCCGGCCGTCGCTGGGAAGAAGGCGTGGTCATCGGCATGTCAGGCGAAGGCGTTTTGCCCATCAGCAATCTTACGCTGGCGAAAGTTTCCAGCACCGGCATCGTCGTTTCTGGCAACGGCGGCGCGATGACCTACAAGGACGCCGCCAACTTTCTAGCTCTTGGCGCGCAGACCGTCCAATTCTGTACCGCCGTCATGAAGTATGGCCTTGGCTACGTGGACGAACTTCATTCCGGCCTTAGCTATCTGCTGGAGGAACGTGGCTTTTGCTCAGTAAAGGAACTCATCGGCTCGGCATTGCCAGATCCAATCACCGATTTCGGCGCGCTGTCGCCAAAGAAGAAGCTTCCGCAAGTCGTTGCCGCGCTCTGCCAGCATTGCGGCAACTGCACGCGTTGTCCGTATCAGGCTATCGAACTGAACAGCCGCGGCGTGCCGGTGTTTGATGCAGGCCACTGCGTCGGCTGCTCGCTCTGCGCGCAAAAATGTTTCGCCGACGCGATCTCCATGCGCGACCGCACGCAGGCGGAACTCGCCGCGTTAACCGAATCCTGAACCATGTCACGTCCACTCCTCATCGAAAACGGCACGATTCTCTCCACGGGAGGCAAACCGTTCGTGCTGCGTGACCACTCCCTGCTCATCGAGAACGGAGTCATCACACGCATCGCACCGAAGCGGAAATTCGCCCATTTCAACGGAAAACGCATTGATGCCACCGGCAAAGTCGTGATGCCCGGACTGATCAACGCACATAATCACTTCTATAGCACGTTCGCGCGTGGATTGACCAAAGCAAGGCCCTCGCGGGATTTCAACGAAGTGCTGAAAAATCTCTGGTGGCGATTGGATCGCGCGCTAACTACGGAGGATTGCTACTACAGCGCGCTGATCGCGATGCTGGATTCCATCCGTCACGGCACGACGACCATCATTGATCATCACGCCAGCCCGAACGCCGCCGTCGGTTCGCTCGGCCAAATCGCCCGCGCAGTGAAAGAGACCGGATTGCGCGCCTGTCTGTGCTACGAAGTTTCCGATCGCGATGGCGCAAAGATTGCCCAGCAAGGACTCGCCGAGAACGCCTGGTTCATTGACCAATGCCAGCGGGAGAACGATCCGCACATCCAGGCGCTCTTTGGCCTGCACGCCTCGTTCACCATTTCCGACGCCACGATGGAGAAGGCGGCGGCGTTTGGTCACGCGCTGAACACCGGCTTTCACATCCACGTTGCGGAAGCGCAGAGTGATCAGGATTGGGCGGTGCGGCATTGCGGCAAACGCGTGGTTGAACGGTTAAAACAATTTGAAATCCTCGGCCCGCGCTCCATCGCTGCGCATTGTATCCACGTCACCCACCGCGAAATGGACTTGCTGGCCGGGACCGGGACCGCCGTTGTCCATAACCCGCAATCGAATCTCAATAACGCGGTCGGCATCGCAAAGGTCATCGAAATGAAAAAGCGCGGTGTGTTGCTTGGCCTTGGCACCGATGCGATGACCACGAACATGCTCGAGGAATTACGCGTCGCGCTCTGGGCACAGCATCTTGGCGACGATAATCCTTCAGTTGGCTTTGGTGAAGTGACGCACGCGCTCTTTTCCGCCAATGCCGTGATTGCGGCGCGCTGTTTTGCCTCGCGTTTCGGCGAAATCCGCAAAGGTGCGGCCGGTGATATCGCGATTTTTGATTACGACCCGCCCACGCCGCTCGATGACACAAACCTGTTCGGCCATCTCGTCTTCGGCATCTCGCAGGCTACTGCGGATACAACCATCGTCGGCGGCCGCGTGTTGATGGAAAACAAGAAATTGACCCTGAACCTCGACGAGGCGCGCGCCAATGCCCGCGCCCGTGAACTGGCCAATAATTTATGGAAAAGAATGTAACGATGAAAACGAAAACCAGACAGCAAACGACACCGGTCACCTACAAACTGATTCAAAAGCGCGCCAGGGCGATGGAGAAGGACACCACCCGCTTCCTCGCCGACCTCGTGCGCACCCAATCATTTTCCTCGAAGGAAAAGAATGTCATCGCGGTCATCAAAAAGGAGATGCAGGCGATTGGCTTCGACGGCATTCACATAGACGGCCTCGGCAATATCATTGGGCGCATCGGAAAGGGCAAACGCGTCATCGCGTTCGATGGACACGTGGATACGGTCTACCCCGGCGACTTGTCGGCGTGGAAGTTTGATCCGTTCAAACCATTCGTGAAGGCCGGGAAGATTTGGGGTCGTGGCACGGTCGACCAGAAAGGCGGCGTCGCTACCATGATTCACGCGGGCAAGCTCATCAAGGAACTCGGCTTGAATGATCAGTTCACAGTTTTGTTCACGGCCACGGTGATGGAGGAGGATTGCGACGGGCTGTGCTGGCAATATCTGCTCAACGTCGAGAAGTTGAAACCCGAACTCGTCGTTATCACCGAGCCGACGAACATGAATATCTATCGCGGCCATCGCGGTCGCATGGAGATCCGCGTCGAAGTGAAAGGCAAGAGCTGTCACGGTTCCGCGCCGGAGCGTGGTGACAACGCCATTTACAAGATTGCCCGTATCGCGCTCGAGATCGAGAAGCTCAACAAACGTCTTAAAGATGATGCGTTCCTCGGTAAAGGCACGGTCACCATTTCGGAAGTGAAATCGTCGTCGCCGTCATTGTGTGCGGTGGCAGACGAAGCAGGCATTCATTTGGATCGCCGGCTCACTTACGGCGAAACGAAGGCCAGCGCCATCGCCGAGGTAAAGGATGCCTGCAAACGCGCCGGTTATCCGGATGCCAAAGTTTACGTGCTCACCTACAGCGAGGCCGCCTACACGGGCAAAGTTTATCCGACGGAAAAATATTATCCGACCTGGGCGCTCGCGGAGAAGTCTCCGTATCTTATGAACGCCGTTGCGGCCTATGCCGGCGTGCTCGGCAAGCAACCGCTCGTGGACAAATGGACCTTCAGTACGAACGGAATCGCCACGATGGGCATGAAGGGCATTCCCACGTTCGGCCTCGGCCCGGGCAACGAAATCTATGCCCATGCGGCGAACGAGGCGTGCCCGGTCAGGCATTTGAGCGGCGCAGTGGCCTTCTACGCTGCGCTCGTCGCAAAGTTGAATGGAAAAGTCTAAATGACCAGGTTCGTTTACCAATGCAGCAATTGTGGGAAGCGCTACCAGCGTGACGAGGTGCGCTACCTTTGCCCGCGCTGCGCGCGCGACTATCGCCCCGGCATTCCGTTGGTCGGCGTGCTTTTAGCGCAATTCGATTACGGCGCAATTCGCAAAAAATTCCGGAAGGAAAAACCCGACTGGAATCTGTTCTCTGCCGTGGAGGAGAAGTTCTATCCGCCGATTCCGGTCGGCAACACGCCGTTCTTCCAGTCTGTTGCGCTCGGACATGAACTCGGTTTCGATAACGTCTGGATCAAGAACGACGGGCTGAATCCCAGCGCGTCGCTAAAAGACCGCGCCTCCTTTCTCGTCGTGGCCGAGGCGAACCGGTTAAAAGAGAAAACAATCGTTGCCGCCTCCACCGGCAATGCCGCCAGCGCCCTGGCTGCGGTTTGCGCCGCTGCCGGCAAGCAGGCGTTGATCTTCGTTCCGGAAAACGCTCCGAAGGCCAAGCTGGTGCAAATGATTCTTTACGGCGCTACCGTCGTTCCCGTGCGCGGGACATATGACGATGCCTTCCGTATCTCGCTCGAATACACAGCCAAACGCGGCGGACTGAACCGCAATACCGCGTATCACCCGCTCACTATCGAAGGCAAGAAAACCGTCGGCCTGGAAATCTTGTCGCAGAACCACTGGCGCGTGCCGGATGCGATCCTCGTCCCCACCGGCGATGGCGTGATCATCAGTGGCGTCCACAAGGCGTTTTACGATCTAAAGGCTGCTGGTTTAATCTCGCGATTGCCAAGGCTCGTGTGCGTGCAGGCGGAGAAATCGAACGCCATTCACCACTACGTCGAATCCGGCATTTATACGAATGCCACGCACCCGGCCACAATTGCGGATTCCATTTCAGTTTCTATTCCTTCGAACGCGCACATGGCGCGCAAAGCGATTCTCGATAGTGGCGGGTTTTCCTTCACGGTCAGCGACGATGAAATTCTGCAGGGACAGCGCGTGCTTGCCGCCAGGACAGGCATCTTTGCCGAGCCGGCATCTTCGGCGGTGGTCGCCGCGCTCAAGAAACTGCGCGGCTCACAACAGCTTGGCCGCCGGGAACAGATCGTTCTGCTCATCACCGGTCACGGACTCAAGGACGTCGAGTCAGCGATGCGGAACATTCAGTTACCCAAGGCGGTCGAGCCAACCCTGTCCGGGGTCGAAGCGGCGCTGAAAACGCGGTCAAAGAAAGGAGCGCGCGGATAGTGAAGCCGGAAACCAAATGCTGGCGCAACGATGCCCACGCCAAGGTCACGGGCAAGGCGAAGTTCGCCGATGATATGAAGTTCGCCAACGTGCTTCATGCCGCCCCGGTGTATTCCGATTTCGTTCACGCGCGGATCCTTTCGATTGACACCAGCGCCGCGGAGAAGGTTCCCGGAGTCATCCGCGTGCTGACGGCGAAGGATGTGCCGGGCGAAAACCGTTTCGGCCAGATCATCCGCGACTACCGCATCTTCGCGGACGACAAGATTCGTTACCATGGCGATGTAGTCGCTCTCATTGTTGCTGAAACGCGGGAGATCGCCATACACGCGGTACTGTTAGTGAAGGTAAATGCCGAATCGATGCCCGCCGTACTGGATCCCGAGGCGGCGATGCTGTCTGATGCGCCGCTTGTTCATGAGAATCACGGTTCGAACATCGTCAACAAACACGTTGTCCGGCGCGGCAACGTTGACGAGGGTTTTCGGCAAGCCGATTTTATCATCGAGGAAAAATTTCAGACGCAGACGATCGAACACGCCTACATGGAGACCGAAGCTGCGGTGTGTGTGCCGCGCTCTACGGACGGCATCATCGAAATTTACGGCAGTATGCAACACCCGTTCAGCACGCGACGTTTTGTAGCCGCATGTCTGGGCGTCACGTTATCTGAAGTCGAAGTCATCGGCACGCCGATGGGCGGCGGCTTCGGCGGCAAGGACGACACAGCGGCGGTGGTCTGCGCGCGTGTGGCACTCGCCGCGAAGTTGCTCGGCCGCCCGGTGAAGATGGTTTATCGCCGCGATTGGTCCATGCGCGAGAGCTACAAACGCCATCCTTATCGTGTGTCATATAAGATGGGCGTGACGAAGGCGGGCCGCATCACTGCGGTGCAATGCCGCATCGTCGCGGATGGCGGCGCGTATTGCTCGGTCACGCCATGGGTCACCTGGCGCTCGACGGTCCAGTGCTGCGGGCCTTACGTCGTCGAGAATGTCCACTGCGATACATTTGGCGTTTATACCAACAACGTCGTCGCCGGCGCGATGCGTGGCTTTGGTTCGCCACAAGTGAACTTCATGATCGAACAACTTGTGGAAATGGCAGCGGCAAAAATCGGCATTTCAGGAATAGAATTTCGCCGTCGCAACATGGTTCGCCAGGGCAGTATCACCATCACCGGCCAAAAACTGGACGGCCACAACGTCGCGATGGAACAAGTGCTCGACACCGTGCTGCGCGAGATGGATTACGAAAAGAAACTCGCGCGGTGCGCGCATGGCAAAGCAGATAGCGACGAACTCTACGGCATCGGCCTCGCGATGAGTTATCGTGGTGTCAGCCTGGGCGCCGAGGGGGTGGATTTCTGCGCGGCTCTCATCAATGCCCAGCCGGATGGTTCAATCCTGCTCGAAACCGGCATGCACGAAAACGGCCAGGGCATGGAGTCGGCTATGTGTTTGATTTGCGCGGAAGAACTGGGCGTCGACGTGAACCGTATCCGCTATCGCCGTTCTTCGACCTCAAGCATCCCGGACAGCGGCACGACGGTTGCCTCGCGCGGCACGATCATGGGTGGCGGTGCGACGGCGCTGGCGGCGCGCGAGTTGAAAAAGAAAATCGCCGAGGCGTTTTGCGACAAGTTGCATTGTACGCCAGACGAAGTTCGGTTTAGAGACGATTTCGTTTACGGTAAGTCGGATGCCGGCAGGATTCCCTTCGCCCAGGCCATGCGGCAGATGTGGGCGATGCAGAGGTTTCCGTTTGCGCTCGGCACATTCAAAGCACCACGCGTAAGTTGGGACGAGCACACCGGCCAGGGCGACGCGTATTTCACGTGGGTTTATGCTTGTCAGGCAGTCGAACTGATTGTGAACAAAAAGACCGGCAAAGTGAAACTGCTCAAGGCCATCGCCTCGCACGACGTGGGCCGTGCGGTGAATCCGGAGATGGTCCGCGGACAGATTTACGGCGGCATGGCAATGAGCGCCGGCTACGCGCTGCACGAAGAAGTGAAAGCGCCCGGCGGCCGGATGACCACCCTCAACTTGAACACCTACCGGATTCCACGCTCGTTGGACATACCGGAAATGAAGGTGATCATCGTCGAGAATCCTGACCCGGTATCGCCGACGGGTGCGAAAAGCATTGGCGAGCCGGCTAACGAAATTCTCGCGCCAGCGATTGCCAATGCGATTTTCAATGCGACGGGCGTGCGGCATTTCTCGTTGCCGATCAAGTTGGGAGCGTTGTCCGAACCGACCGCTTGTGAGGAGGGCTGCCAATGAAACTCTTCGTCAACCGCAAGGAAATCGAAGTCCCGGCGAGTTCGCTGCAGAAGCGTATCGTCGAGTTTTTGCGCGAAGACCTCGACCTCACTGGCGCGAAGAACGCCTGCGACATCGGCGCGTGCGGTGCGTGCACAATTCTCGTGAATGACGAGCCGATGCGGATTTGCATAAAGCTCGTGAAGGATTTTGCCGGCGCACGCATTCTTACCATCGAGGGCCTTGCTGCACCGGACGGAACGCTGCACCCGCTGCAACAGGCGTTCGTGGATTGCGGCGCAATCCAGTGCGGATACTGCACGCCGGGCATGGTGCTCACGGCGCATGCATTTTTGTTGAAGAATCCGCGCCCGACGCGCGACCAGATTCGCCAGGCGATTTTCAAGAATCTCTGCCGCTGCACCGGCTACCAACAGATCATTGATGCGATTGAGCAGGCCGCGCCACATTACCGGGGTGACGGGTGCGGTCTTCAAGCCGCTAAAAAATCCGGAAAACCAACGACCGAGAAAAGGCCGGATATCTAAAAATGGCGTAAACTGAAGGTGGGCTAAGACCCCGCCTCGATTTGCACACAAAATTTTAACAATGAAGACGATCAAGAAACAACTCGCTGAACTCTCAAAACTAAAGACTGCGACATATGACAAAGACTTCCTGCTGACGTGGGAAAAGTCCGAGGCCGACATCCACGCGCTCACGCTTGTCGCCGAGTGCTTGTCCGAATTGCACAAGGCGCGGAAGCCGTTTCGCGTGTTTGACACCGGACTGGCGATTTCCATTTTCCGCGACAACTCGACACGCACGCGCTTCAGCTTTGCGGCGGCGGCCAACTCGTTGGGCCTCGGCCTTGCGGATTTAGACGAAGAGAAATCGCAGATCGCCCACGGCGAGACGGTGCGTGAAACGGCGAACATGATCTCCTTCATGGCCGAGGTAATCGGCATCCGCGACGACATGTATCTCGGTGAGGGGAATAAATATATGCGCGAAGTTTCCGCCGCCGTGCGGGAAGGGTTCGAGCAAGGCGTGCTGCATCAACGGCCCAACGTGATCAATTTGCAGTGCGATATCGATCACCCAACACAGGCGATGGCGGATCTGGTTCACTTGAAACAGCATTTCGGTTCGCTGGAAAACCTGCGCGGCAAAAAAATTGCGATGAGTTGGGCGTATTCGCCGAGCTATGGCAAACCACTGTCCGTGCCGCAGGGCATCATCGGTTTGATGACACGATTTGGCATGAATGTGACGCTGGCGCATCCGGAGGGCTACGGCTTGATTCCCGACGTAGTGGAACTGGCCGGCCGCAATGCGAAACAGAGTGGCGGATCCTTTCAAGTGGTCAACAGCATGGAGGAGTCGTTCCGCAACGCGGACATCGTGTATCCCAAGTCCTGGGCGCCTTACCATGTGATGCAACGCCGCACTCCGCTTTTGCTGAAAAATGACCACGAAGGACTAAAGGCGCTGGAGCAGGAATGTCTCGCGAACAACGCTCGTTTCAAAAGCTGGGAATGCGACGCAAAAAAAATGAAACTCACGCGCGGCGGCAACGCTCTCTACATGCATTGCCTGCCGGCGGACATCTCAGGGGTAAGTTGCGCGCAAGGCGAGGTGGCGGCGGACGTCTTCGAGAAATACCGCATCGCAACGTATCGCGAAGCGAGCTTCAAGCCGTTCGTCATTGCGGCGATGATGTTGATGGCACGGGTGAAAAATTACCAGGACGTGCTGAAGAAATTCGCAAAGGATTGATATGTCGAAAATCATCAAGAAGATTTATCCGGAAGTCATAAAACGGACCGCCGAACGTTGTCGCAAACGCGGCGTCGTGTTGCCGACGTTTGCACAGATGCGCGACCCGTCGCTCATCCCGCCGTCCATCAAACGGAAGCTCAAGGGCGTCGGCCTGTGGGACCTGAACCCGGTGAATCTATTCCGCATCTCCTGGAAGAACGACATAAAGACCGGCCTCTACGGCGGTGTGAATTATCTGGAGATTCCGCCTGCGATCACTGGCGTGAAGGCGCGCGTCATCGGGCTGGTTGGAAAATATTTTCCGACGGGCGCGCACAAGGTCGGCGCGGCGTTTGGTTGTCTTGTACCGCGGCTGGTGAGCGGTGAGTTCGATCCGGAGAAACACAAAGCCGCATGGCCTTCGACGGGGAATTATTGCCGCGGCGGCGCGTTCGATTGCGCGTTGCTGGATTGCACGTCCATCGCGATTCTGCCGGCCGGCATGTCGCGGGAGCGTTTCGAGTGGCTGAAGAAAATCGGCGCAGAAATCATCGCGACGCCGGGGTGCGAATCGAACGTGAAGGAGATTTACGATAAGTGTTGGGAGCTGAAGCGCGACCCGGCGAACGTCATCTTCAATCAGTTCGAGGAATTCGGGAATCCGATCTTCCACTACAATGTAACTGGCCCGGCGATCGAGGAGGTATTCGCGTCGCTCGGCAAAAACTCGCGCGCGGCGGCGTTCATCTCCGCAACCGGTTCTGCTGGCACAATCGCGGCTGGCGACTATTTGAAGAAACAATATCCGGCCCTGAAGATCGTGGCTACTGAAGCGCTGCAATGCCCGACCTTGTTGATGAATGGCTTCGGCGACCATCGCATCGAGGGAATCGGCGACAAACATATTCCCTGGGTCCATAACGTCCGCAACACCGATTGCGTGGCAGCCATTGACGACGAAGATTGCATTAGAATCCTGCGATTGTTCAATGAGCCAGCCGGCCACAAAAATCTGGCGTCGCTCGGGGTGAAATCCAGCGATTTGAAATCACTATCACTACTCGGCATCTCCGGCATCTGCAATCTCCTGGCCGCCATCAAGACCGCGAAGTATTACGAGTTGGGCGAGCATGACGTGATTTTCACGGTGTTCACCGACTCTACTGAACTTTATGGCTCGCGCTTGCAGGAATTGAAACAAGAGCGCGGGGCGTATCGCGCGCAAGATGCCATCGCCGATATTGCCGGGCCACTGGCGCACCAGAGCGTGGATTATTTTAAGGAACTCACGTTTCCTGAACGCAAGGCCCTTCACAACTTAAAATACTACACCTGGGTTGAGCAACAGGGCAAAGCTTGCGAGGAGCTGAACGCGCAATGGAATCCCGATTACTGGCGCGAGTTGTTTGAAGACGAAGTTGCTTACTTCGACCAATTAATAAAAACCTTCAATAAAGAAATCGGCTTGTAGCAACGCACACACTAGACAATATGTTCAGGCTCTTCATTACCGCTCAGTTTTGTCGTTAGACGAGTTTGAGAAATACATCCTTAAGTAAGAAGAACTGGAGGCGAGGGTCGGAATCGACCATTTAAGCCCCTGTTTACAGGGGTTTTACATCATAACCGCTCCACTTTTCCACAGATCTCGGCTTAAGCAGGCTTATGCGTGGTTATGTCGAACACTGGAGGTTTAACTGGAAGTCAGATAGGGTGATTTCTTTCACACTTGCCTCCTTGTCACCCAAACGTCAATGAAAAGCTTTGAACACCGGGATCGAGGAACTCGACTTCAAGAGTCCGGTCACGTATTGGTCCCTTCTGCCGGATAAATTGATACATTCGCGGCTGGTGGATCTCCCCAGCTCCGTCGGTGTTCGAATCGACTCCATGATCGTCGCCCGGTGTGGCGCCGTCCAACCGTACCTGGAAGCGCACCGGTTTCCCGTCCTTTGGCGGAGCCAATACCATGTGTAGATCGCGGCTGTGAAACCGGAATCTAATCTTGCCTGGAGCTTTCTGGAGCACAGCGCTCTCAGCGCCCACATTCCAGGACCCGCTCAATCCCCACTCATTCAAAGACAGTTTTGCCGGCAGGCTGTAAATTCTCGCCGAGCCTTGAGCCACGCGCTCTGGCGAAGCAAAGGCTTCTGCGCGAGCGTAGCCTACGTAGGTTTCGGGGGATCGCATTTCCTTGCTGGGCGGCGCCTCATCCCCTTCAGCCGTTATGCTTAGGGTGGTCTCGTCCAGACCAACGGCCCCATTTTCTTTAAGAAGTGTCTGTATAGCGCGTTCGGTTTGCTCATAGTCACCCTCGCCAAAATGGTGGTAACGAATTCGTCTCTTTGCGTCGATGAGATAGTCCGCCGGCCAGGCTTCGTTGTGGAATGCATTCCAAATGCTGTAATCGCTGTCGATCGGGACAGGAAAGGAAACCTTGTGGTCGCGCACCGCGTTTTCCACGTTGGTGCGTTCCTTCTCGAACCCGAACTCGGGTGTATGCACGCCAATCACAACCAGGCCCACGTCTTTGTATTTCGCCGCCCAGCTTTTGATGTAGGCCAACTCGCGTAAGCTGTTGATGCAGGAGTAGGTCCAGAAATTGACCAGCACAACCTTTCCACGAAGCGATTGGCGGTTCAAGGGAGCGGAGTTCAGCCAGGCGACCGCACCTCCCAACTCCGGCATGGTGCCTTCGTCGGCGAGGGCGGCATTTGCCGCCGATAGCTTGGGGTTATGTGAGTGCAAGATCATAGTGATTACGATTCCGATCATTACAGCCGGGACCAAACGGTCCTTCAGGTGAATACGAATGGTAGAACTTGGCTTATTCGATTCGACAGAAGGATTTTCTTTCATAAATATTCTACTTTCAACTAGGATCGGCCCTCCAACGTTATCCGGCCAAACCGGCTTTCGTGTTTTTCAATATCCTTCATGATCATCTTACTGTTATTTCTATTTTGCGCTGACGAGCGTCGGCTCATCGCTGTCTGCCGGCGTGAGCAAAAGAAACCGTTGCTGGACTGTTCTTTCGTTCGACGAGGTAAGGATAATATGCAAAGGGCCGACGGTTTGCGTTACTTGTGCACCGGCAAGATTGGCCTGGAATGTGACCAGCGCCTCTTTTTGTCCGAACGGCGCGGTACGCGATTCCACCAGCCAGAGCGTATATCTTTGCCCCGGTATCAGCCCGGAGACCGCAGCCTGCAACAAATCCAAGGCGCCAAGATTATTCACGGACACCGTCGCGTGTGCGGAATTCGCACTTCCCTCCGGCGGAACCATAGTCAAATGCGCCGCCTTTCCTGCGTCGCCAAGCGGAATGAGATTGGCCGTCCCGTCCCCTTCCGGCACAGCCTGCGGCACATAGACCAAGGCCTGCGGCTGCTGACCGATGGGAATCGTGGCGAGAACCGTATTCTTGAGCGTGTCTATGGCGATGACCGCGTCCTGATTTTCCAATCCAACATAGACTCTTGTTCCATCACCCGATCCCCAGATGCCGTGCGGCAGATCACCGGTGCGAATGATGGCAACCAAAGTGGGTTTTTCGCCTCGACGAAAGACCTTCACAACGTTTTCTCCACCTACCGTGACATACGCGAACTTGCCATTGGCATTGTCCACCAAAGCGACATGGTTGCAGAGCGGGCCGCAATCAAGTGTGGTAAGAATGGGAAAGGGCGGTTCTGCGCTCATCACTTGTGTTTTGCCGGAGTCTTTCAGCGTAAACCACACTTCCGTTCCGTCCCGACTCACAGCCAAATTGGGCGAGAATGGGCTGGCCTGGGGAACGCGGGCTACGACCTCGTAACTTTGCGTATCCACCACGTCCAGTTCCGGCGTGAAACTGGAAGGCACGAAAGCATAACGTCCATCGGGTCGAAACAGCACCATGCCCGGCCCGTTGGCTGTCTGCACGCGTCGAATCTCCTTCATTTTTACAGGGTCAATCACGGAGACATAATTTTCACCGCGAACCGTTACCCAGAGTTCCTTCCCGTCAGGATTGAAGAAAGCCTCGTGCGGCGAACGGCCGATATAGACAACTCCAAGGATTTTGTTGCTCGCTGTGTCAATCAACGTTGCCGAATTGGAGCCGATGGATACAACCGCCAGTGTTCGGTGGTCTGGTGAGAATCCCAGGCCATGCACAAGCAACTGGCCCTTGTAAAGCGGGCTGAGCGCGCCTGGCACGGGGTCACCAAGCCGGATGACGCCCAGCAATTTGTTTGAGGCGGGGTCAATTACCGAAATTGTGCCCGATGTCTGGTCGGCAGTGTAGACCCGGTCATGGTTGGAAATCGGAATCGAAGACATTGATTCTGATTGCCGATTTTGCAGCACGCCCGGCGTATTCGATTGCATTGCGGCCAGCCGGAGGCGCATCACTTCAATTTCTTGTTCTTGAGTGACAATGATCTCTTGAGCCAGCCGTTGTACAACGGGGTCTTTGCCGTGCGATAGAATCGATTTCGCCATGTCAATCGCGCCTTGATGATGTGGAATCATCATGGCGCAAAAGTCGTGGTCGGGGTCCCCGGTCATGGGTGCGGCCATCATGTCCTTGTCCATGAGTTCCATGCTCTGCATCAATTCCTGCGCGAACGCGGGACTCGTATTCGTATCCGCCTTGTTTTCCTGCGGCAGCGCTGCGGAGGGGAAGAAGAGAATTGCGAGTGTCAATGTCGTGGAAATACAAAACTGATTCAATTTGGCGTTCATAGGGTCGGTGGCTGATTACGTGCTCACGTTTGTGAGTAGCCATCAACCTCCATGATCGCATCGGCGAATGCTTGCGGAGCTTCCTGAGGGAGATTATGGCCAATACCACCCCTGATGAGCCGGTGAGTGTATTTGCCTGAGAATTTCCTGGCGTAAGCACTGGCGTCCGGGTGTGGTGCGCCGTTGGCATCACCTTCCAGCGTGATGGTCGGCACGGTGATCACCGGAGCTTCCGCCAGCCGCTTTTCCAGGTCGTCATATTTTGCCTCGCCTTCGACCAGCCCGAGCCGCCAGCGATAATTATGGATCACGATGGCGACATGGTCCGGATTGTCGAAAGCCGCTGCGGAGCGATTGAAGGTGGCGTCATCAAAGTTCCATTTAGGCGAGGCGGTCTGCCAAATAAGTTTTGCAAAATCGTGGCGATATTTCTCATAGCCGGCGCGACCGCGTTCAGTAGCAAAATAATACTGGTACCACCACGCAAGTTCAGCCTTCGGTGGCAAGGGTGCTCTGTTGTCCTCCTGGCCGCCGATCAGATAACCGCTCACCGAGACGAGCGCCTTGCAACGCTCTGGCCAGAGCGTTGCAATAATGTCAGCTGTGCGCGCTCCCCAATCGCAACCGCCAATGATCGCCTTGTCGATTTTGAGCGCGTCCATCAAGGCAATGATATCCACGGCAACCGCCGATGGCTGGCCGTTGCGGGGTGTATCGTTTGAATAGAAACGCGTTGTGCCATAGCCGCGCAAATAGGGCACAATCACCCGGTAACCTTTTGCCGCCAGTAGAGGGGCGACATCAACGTAACTGTAAATGTCGTAGGGCCAGCCGTGGAGCAGCATGACTACCGGGCCGTTCGACGGGCCGTCCCCGGCATAGCCGACATTGAGTACTCCGGCGTCAATCTGCTTTATTGATGCGAACGATGTGTTAATACCCGGCTTGGTGGCCGTGTTGTCTGATGCCCCGGCCTCATCGGCCTGTGCGGCCGTGGGGCTAATGGTGCCGAATCCAGCGGCGGCGATGGTTAGCGCAGCGATGCCAAGAAACTGCCTGCGATCACAGTTAGGTCCGTTATATATCGTGGTTTTCATTTTATTATTCGTTGATTCCGAAACTTCGATATGACGCCAACAATGCAGCATTCTTGAATACAGGTTGCGCAACAAGCAGTGGCAGCAGGATGTCAGGTGGGACCTGAATAGACCCGGCCAATGGATCATTCACAGGCAACTCAATATCGATTTGGGTCAGACCATGCTTGCGCACAAACGCTATTAGCTGCGGATGCATCGGCGTCTCTATTCGGCTCGTATGTGTGGGTTCAAGTATCCCCACGGCAGCCTCTTGAATATATCGAAGCATGGCCCAACGTTCGAGCCAGCGCAGGAACCACAGAGGAATGGACTTCGCGAGATTTGCCGGGAGCACGATGAGATGCGCGTCCCGCGCCACGACCAGCGACTCTTCTATAATTATTGGATTGTTCAGCGCGTCCACCGGCCAGCATTTGGCCGTCCATTGAATATCCATTTCATCCCGGCATCCAACACGCCTTAATGTTGCGCAAGCCTTCGCTGCGAATTCGATGTTTTCGTAAATGATAATCGCTTTCATAATCAATAGTTTTCATGTCGGAAGCGCGGTTGCTTCTGATTTGCGGTCTGGTTCACGGGTTTTGGGTTTTGTTCGCGATTCTTTTCTCCATGAATTTTTCTGTGAGTTGAATGACTTCAGATGCTTTTTCATCCAAGGCGAAATGCCCTGCATCGAGAATCTGTATTTCCGCAGTTGGTACGTCTTTGCGATAGGCCTCCGCGCCGGCCACGGTGAATGAGGAATCGTACTTGCCCCAGAGAACCAGCATGGGCGGCTGGTGTTCGCGCAGCCATTTTTGCCAGGTCGGATACGCCTTCACGTTATTCTGATAGTCGTAGAACAGATCCGTTTGTATGTCGGCCTGGCCGGGTTGGTTCAAAAAGTAAAATTCGTCAGTCCATGAATCAGGATCGATTTGCTCGGGATGCGGGGATGTGCCCAAATGCCGGTTGCGCGTGGTCTCTAACGAAAGAAAGCTTTTGCGAAAGGCCGTCTCGTGTGAGGCCCGATCATTCCAGAAGGCACGGCGCGCGTCCCAGAGCGATGACAGACCTTCCTGATGGGAAACTGCATTTTGAATGATGAGGGCATCGATCTTTTCGGGGTTGGCAATGGCCATGCGCATCCCAACCGGCCCGCCATAGTCGTGCAGAAAGAGGGTGTAATGCTGTAAATTCAGCGCCTCAACGAATTCACCCATCACCTGTGCTAGGTGGTCAAAGGTGTAGTTGAATTCTTTTGGGCTTGGCCATGATGAATGCCCAAAGCCAGGAAAATCCGGGGCGATCAAGTGATATTTACTGCTTAAGGACGATTCCAACATCGGCTGGTACATCCGCGAGGAGGATGGCACGCCGTGAAGCAGTAGAAGGATGGGCGCGTTTGTGGGGCCGGCTTCCCGATAGAAGATAGCCAGGTCCCCTACCTTCACTGAGTGGTAGAACGCAGGTTGCTGGGCGAAAGTGTTGGTCGTTTTCATGAATAATGAGAGGAAGGTTGTCAGGATGATGATTTTTGTTCTCATAAATCATCCCCACGTGGCTCGATTTCAAACAGGGCATCCACAATCAAGGGCGCGTTGACAGGCAAACTCTGGACTCCATAGACCAACCGCGTATGGCCAGTGTCTTTTCCGAAGATTTGAACAAAAAGATCTGAGGCACCGTCCGCTACCGGCGCGTGATCCACAAACTGCTCGGTCGTAGCGATGATGACCGTCAACTTAACCAGCTTTTTGAGACGGTCCAACGTGCCCAGATGTTGTTTCGCAGCTGCCAGCGCTTTGAGTGAAGCGATAAGCGCGGCCTCACGACCCTGCTTCATCGAAAGGTTGTCACCCAGGCGGCCAGAAAACGCGAGCTTCCCTTCCGCAATCGGGAGTATTCCACTCAAGAAAAGCAGATTCCCCGCGTCCGAAGACTCAACGTAGTTCCCCAAAGGCGTCGGGGGCGTGGGCAGTACAATGCCAAGCGTGCTGATACGCGAACTCAGGCTGCTTGCGATATTTTTATTACCACTTGGCGCCGGCATGAGCTCCTCCATCAATCCTTAGGTTTTCACCGTTCACCATCGGCGCCGATTCGAGGTACAACACAGCGTCCACGATTTCGGAAATTTGGACCAAGCGTCCGGCCGGACTGAGTTTTTTCAATTGCTCATGGTCATCTTTGGCGTGCATGGGAGTATCCACCACCCCCGGCGAGATTGTATTGGCGCGAATCCCATCGGCTACGAATTCCATCGCCAACTCACGACCAAAAGCTGGAAGAGTGGATTTGGTGATGACTGGCAGCGCGATCGGCGCGTGGGCCAACGGCTGCTCGGTCAAGCAGGTTGAGATGCTCACGATGTGCCCGGATTTTTGCAGACGCATTTGTGCAACTACCTGCTGGGTGATGAAGAAATAACCGGCCACATTTGTGCTGATCATCTTCTCGAAATCCTCGGGCGTGTATTCCGTGAACGGTTTTGCAAGGTAGATGCCTGCGCTGTTCACGAGCAGATCGATACGGCCAAAGCGTTTCATGGCCATCTCAGCCACTTGAATGGCGATTTCCTTTTTCCCGATGTCACCATCCACCAGCATGAGATTCGCAGATGCTTTTAATTCCTTCGAACGGCTGATGGTCCGTGAGTTGGCCACAACCTGGTAACCACGGGCGAGGAGAGCCTGTGTTATTCCCAGGCCGATGCCACTGGACGCTCCTGTTACGATTGCTGTTCGAGTTGCTTTAGGTTGTGTGTTCATAACTGTTATTTTGAAACTTACATTCGAACGCGCCCGCTCCAGCCGGGCTAGAAATCTGAATCCAGGGTGATACGATAACGCGCTTTACTTCAACTTCCTCGGGCTCGAAAGGCCCAAGGTCAACAACCTCGAGCGTCACAGGTTGTTTCGGAGTCGAGTACACCAACTCGTCATCGCTTGGACTGATGCTCGGATCCATAGATTCGTTTCTCTTTCTCCATTGAAATTTGTTTTCGGTTGAGCTGTTTGGATCACTTTTCGTCAATTCGGAGACTCTGCTCCATGGCATAGCATTGGTCCCAGATGTAAACGTCGTATGCAGCGAGCCTGGTGGACCATTTCGGAGTGAGCTCGTTCACGCATTGGATCACCACCCGGTCAATATAATTGCCGGCCATGGCCCAGGGATTATCACGATCAGCCGGATCAAGCTGTACCCCCAGCTTCGTGGATTTCAGTGCCCGGCGGGCGGCGTCCTTCAGGTCATTCATGAATTCAAGCTGCACAGCAACATCCGCGTGCGTGCCGGTGCGTTCGACGTGGCCGGACACGAGGGTGTCCCAATCCATTTTGTATATTTCCTGGACCTGGTTGAAATAACCGGGAATATCCTGCGCCAGGGCAAACCGCCGCCACGGCATCCAGCCGGGAAAGACGATATCCACGACCATCAACGTCCGCTGCGCGGGAGCGTAGATGAAGATGTTGCCTGGCTCATGGGCGACTCCGTGGTAAGACAGCTCGAGAACTTTTCCTCCCACCTTGAGCGTATATTTGTCTTTGAAGGTAATGGTTGGGATCGGGCGATCAGGATCATTGGCGCGAAGTAGTAGACGCTTCGTCTCTTCCTGGGCAATGATGATTGGATGACCACCCAAGCCTTTCGTGCCGCCAATATGGTCATAGTGCGAATGGCTGTAGATTATGTGGGTTATGGGTTTATCGGTAACCTCGGCAATCGCCTTCGGTATATACTGAGAGTAGGACGGCGGCGCATCCACCACCACGACTCCCTTGTTGTACACCAGGAACATCGATTGGTAACTGTTGTCGGTGACCATGTAGAGGCCCTGGCCAAGGTCCTGGATACGATATCCCTTGGCTGGGTCGATCGCCGGGCCTTTGGAGGTTTCAGGCACATCCAAATGTTTTCCAATGCGCACGCCCAAAGGTGCAATGGCCGGCATATTGTCATATGGATCGCCCGGTGCACCTTCATTGGAACCAGCAAGTGCCGAAACCGGCACCAAAGGATTCATGCATAATAGTACGGCGCACACGATGAACAGGTGGCCCAGAAGGCGATTCGAACGTTTCATAATTTTAACTTTCTATTCTTAGATGGATTTTGTTGAATGCTTCTTCCCGGAGATCTAGCTCCCGAGCTGACCGATGTAGTGACCGAGATGGTTTTCAACATCCCCCGGCTTGTGGAAGCCGCGCGCCATCAATGCTTTGATTGAATCCTGTGCGGCGGGCCTTCCGATTGAAGCCATGCACGTATCCCATCCGGCGGCGAGTTCGACTTCGGGTGGTAAGCTGGTGTTGACGAGGCGCTTGGTATGGGCGATCGCCCATTTATCAAACCCGGCGATCCGGTTTGCGAGAGCTTCTACGAACGCGTCCAGCCCGGCGTCTGGCAGGGCGCGATTAACGTAGCCGTAGGCCTCGGCTTGTTCTCCCCGAATATCATCCGAGCTCAAGAGCGCCTCGAGGGCGCGGTTTCGGCCGATGAGTTGGGGCAGCCGGGCCATGGGACCACCGCCGGGAACCAGTCCCACACCCACCTCCCATTGCGAAAGGATGGCTTTTTCACGGCTGGCAAAACTCATATCGCAGGCGAGCGTAAGCTCACTCCCGTTACCGGTCGCCCGCCCTCGGATGAGCGCGATGGAGGCGACCGGCAGGCGGGTCAGACGCACGAGAAAATCCGGCCACGGCGGCAAGCCAGTCGGGCCGGCTGGCATTGAGGTTAGGTCCTCCATCCTGGCAAAGAAATCGGAGTGATTCAGGAAGTAGTCATCGACCGCGCTATCGAAGACCACGACCCTGACGTTTTCGTCGTTCTCCAGGGCGTTCATGACATCCTGAAACTGTCGCACCATTTCCGGTCCCATGACGTTGATCGGCGGATTGTCGATGGTGACACGCCAGTAGGCGGGCGACCGTCGGCTCACGCGAAGCTGTTTGGCTTTCGTAGATGCCGGTTTCACAGATACGGGCTCTGTTGCTAATGTTTTCATTGGATTCTCCCGTATTGGTTAGCGTTGGTTAATTACCGCCGCGCCGGCGTTGCTGACGATCTCGTCCTGGGAATCTGTGCCTCCCGAGCATCCGATGGCGCCGATGATCGCTCCCTGGTCGATCAGCGGAATGCCACCGCGAGACGCGATAACTCCATCGAACGCGAGCAGATAATTTAGATGCATCCGCTGGATACCATCCTCGAAAATTTTGGTCGGGCGCCGGAAGGTCGCAGCTGCCTTCGCCTTGTGTTCGGCTATCTGGATTGAGGCCAGCATCGCGCCGTCCATTCGCTGGAAGGCAACCAGGTTTCCCCCGGAATCGGCTACTGCTACGTTCATCTTCCAATTCCGTTGAGTCGCCTCTGCCACGGCGGCGTCAATAGCTGCTTGAGCTTTGGCCAGTTGAATCGGCTGCCCATAAGGCACATCGAAGGGAATTTCGTCGGGGACAACATCCAGAGGATTTGGCGCCGCGGATGAATTCGCGGGTCGCTGCGCGAGCAGGTTCAGCAGCGCCTTGGCTGCCGAGGTTGACGACGCGGGATTCTGGCCGGTGATGAGACGGCCATCGACGATGGCAAAGGGCTGCCACTTGGGCACCTTCTCGAACCTGGCGCCGAGCCGTTTCAGCTCGTCTTCAACCAGAAATGGCACCACATGCGTGAGCTGCACATCTGCTTCCTCTTCATTCGTGAAGCCGGTCACACGTTTTCCCTTCACGAGTGGTTCGCCCTGATACATGACGTGGCGCAGCACGCCGGGCGAGTGGCAAACCAGGGCGATCACCTTGCCGGAATTATAGAATGATTCGAGCAAGGCGATCGACACCGGACTCTCGGCGAGATCCCACATCGGCCCATGCCCGCCGACGTAAAATACCGTGTCGAAGTCTTCCGATTTCATGTCGGCGAGCTTGACCGTATCGGCCAGTGCCTTTTGCGCAGTCGCGTCCTTCTTGAAGCGAGTCATCGCCGGTGTTTGCTCTTCCGGCAGATCGCTCTTGGGATCAAGCGGCGGCTGGCCGCCTTTGGGCGAGGCGAGGGTCAGCTCTACTCCCGCGTCTCGGAAGACGAAATACGGGGCGGCGAATTCTTCGAGCCAGAAACCGGTGGTGCGACCCGTGCTGCCCAGTTGATTGTGCGACGTAAGGACCATTAAAATTTTCATATTTGTTATGTGGTTTGAGACTCAGATGTTCAGCGGAGTGATCGAAATCCTTCCCGAAGATCATCGACGAAGAATTCGGGCTGCTCCCACGCGGCGAAATGGCCGCCTTTGTCGTGCTTCTTGAAGAAGATGAGCTTGGGATACGCCTGTTCAGTCCAGCTCCTGGGGGCAGCATGGATCTCGTCGGGGAAAACGCTCACGGCAACAGGGAGGGAGACGCCCCTGGCATCAAAAAAGCCACCCTTGTATTCCCAATAGAGACGAGCGGAAGAAACCGCCGTGCCCGTCAACCAGTAGAGCGTGATGTTGTCGAGAATATCATCACGCGTGAGTCCTTCTGTCTTTCCGTCGAAGACGCGTGTGATGAGTTCATAGCTGCGAATGTCGTGATCAATGATCCACGCCGCGAGACCGGCCGGCGAATCGGCTATTCCGTAAAGCGTTTGCGGATGATTCGCCATCTCCAGGGCGTAGCCCAGGCCGTGCTTATAGAAAAAATCCAATTGGTCCCAGGCATGCTGTTCTTCGGCTGAGAGACCGGCGGGCGGCGGGTTATGTAATCCCAGTGCTTTGGAAATGTCGGGAGGAACGGTCGCAGGCATGTTGACATGAATGCCGAGCAATTCCGGAGGCGCCTGCAATGCCATCAGTTCCGTGACACAATCTCCCCAATCACCTCCCTGGGCCACAAATTTCGTGTATCCGAGTCGCTTCATGAGCACTGTCCACGCCCGGGCGACGTGTTCCGGGTCCCAGCCGGGCGCGGTCGGCTTGCCGGAAAATCCGTAACCGGGCAAGGAGGGGATCACGACGTCGAAGGAGTCCTCGGCCTTGCCGCCGTAGGCTGTTGGATCAGCGAGCGGAGCGATGACCTTCATCTGCTCGATGATCGAGCCGGGCCAGCCGTGCGTGATGATCACCGGCAGCGCATTCGAATTTTTGGAGCGGACCCAAATGAACTGGATATCGAGCCCGTCAATCGTGGTCACAAACATCGGCAGGGCATTCAGCTTCGCCTCCACCTTTCGCCAGTCGTAGCCCGTTGCCCAGTAGTCGACCAACTTCTTCATGGTCGCCAACTGGACGCCTTGCGAGTCATCCGTGACTGTTTCTTTGTCTGGCCATTTGGTCGCGAGCAGCCGGCGGTGAAGGTCGGTAAGTGCCGCCTTTGGAATATTGATGTGGAAGGGGCGGATGGCGTCCGGACCATCCGCGGGAGCTTCAGGCACATCGGCAGCCAAGGCCGGAATGACCGTGGTGGCGATCGCGAGTGAGGCAACGACGGTGCGCGCAGCAAGGCCACGACGAAAAGCCGAGCCAGGTGTGAATTCGATTTGATCTTTGGTCTTCATAATTGAGTTTGGTTTCTTTGTTTTTCGTTTGGTAAAATCCTGCCCAAAGAGAGGAGCGAAAATTTCTTCTCGAAAGGCCAACGGAAATCAGAAAAATTTTGCGCGCCAAAAATGCAGGGAAGAATGCACCGGGAACGGCCTCAACCTGGAAGAATTACTGGCGCATGGAGGCGGCGCGTTCGCGAGGTGGTTGTTTAGAGAGAAGCGAGTGAGTCGACGACCTCAGCCGCGCTGACAACCGCCCCGGCTTAGCATGGAACCTGGTACGATCGCAGACCGATCTTAAGAGGCTGGTTCCCGTATTAAGGCGCGTAACGGGTAAAGACAAAGTCGCGCTCCTTGATCAACTGGTGGCAGACAAAGCAAGAGCTGCTCAAGGCGATCGGTTTGCTGTCGTTGAATTGGGCGTATCCCCAGCCGCCGGTAGCAGCGTACTTTTTTGAGTCCTTGATCATGAACTGGACGCCATTCGTCGGAGGGCCGGCAATGAAAGACTGGGTTCGCCCAAAGATTTTATTGTTTTCTTCCGATGGCTCATACATCCAGGAGATACGGGCAATGATGCTGCCTTCCGGGAACGGAAAGGTTCCTTCGCGATAAGCCTTCACGGCAATGTCGTTCCCCAGGATGGCACGAATATCATTGAGGCTGGCGTCTTCGTGAGCCACGGAGATCAACTTCCAGTCGCGGTATCCGCCGGGTATGGCGGCCAGGATCGGGGGGCTTTTCTGGTTACTGTTCGTGGCCCCGGCAGCCATCATGGAACCAAGCTGCTCCATGGTCCCGAAATTGGTGTTTTGAGCCTGGGATGTTTGCCGGATAGTAATGGCGCAGGTGGCAAGAACGACGGCCCGTGTAACGGTAAGAAAAAAGTTTTTCATATAATTCAATCGGAAATCAAACGCCCCACCAGAAGAAGCGAGAACCGGGGAAAAATTGGCCAAACAACGCGGCATAAAATTAATCCCGTGAATTTGTCCTTTCTTCCGGGAATTCTCGCTTATTGAACGAGGG
>Ga0265338_10001101_pt1 | contig 44985 bp, 36 predicted proteins | sample 42126metaG_FD_193579 | JGI IMG/M metagenome (GOLD analysis project Ga0265338, IMG submission 193579) | Rhizosphere microbial communities from Carex aquatilis grown in University of Washington, Seatle, WA, United States - 4-21-26 metaG | ecosystem: Host-associated > Plants > Roots > Rhizosphere... | reverse complement strand
GTTGCGTTGAACCATTTGACTGTTCCTTTTTCCATGGAACACATCCTTTCGTGTATATGTGTAACCCAAACTACCGTTGGGCAAGGTGTACGCCGAAAATACTGTCTCTTATAGCACTCATTGATGGCGTTTCGACCTTGGAAGGATTCGTTCGGTTCATCAGCAGGATTCTAAAAGCTCCCAACCGGGAGATAAAGACGGTGTACTGTTTTTGGTATCAATAATATAAACATCTTTATTGTTAATTCCTAATCGAATTTTAAGTGATATTGTGCTTCCGGGTATGAGACCAAACCGCGCGAATCGCAGGGAAAACCGCCTGATTCTTTGATTCTCACCAATCATTTCGTATTTTTGAGCCCATGCAAGACAGGTTGGAATATATCGGCTACATTTTTGTCGGGTGGATCGTACGGTTGATGCCGTGGGAAGCTATCAACTGGTTCGGAGCAATTGTGGCCTCGATTGTCTTCTATCTAATCCCGATTCGCCGGTCGTTGACCGTCGACCAGCTTCAAAAGGCATTCCCCGGCAAATCTCCCGCAGAAATAAAAAAAATCGCTCTTGCAGCGTACCGCAATCTGGTCATCACACTTCTCGAAGTATTTTGGTTCTCGCATTTGTCTGCAGACAAGATAAGGAAAATCGTCAGCATGCCGGATACCAGCGTCATGGATGCTCGATTGAAAGAAGGGAAAGGGTTGATCATGCTCGGCGGACACTTCGGCAATTGGGAGTTGATTGCAATTGCCGTCGGCCTGCTGAGTCATCACCCTTTGACGATCATTGTGCAGCGTCAGCGGAACAAATATGTTGACGGGTTTATGAACAAAAACCGCATGCTCTTCGGAAATAGAGTTGTGGAGATGGAAAGAGCGCCCCGGGAAATCATTTCGACCCTTCGAAACAACGGAGTCGTGGCGATCCTTGCAGACCAGAGCGGTCCGCAGGAGGGACTATTTGTAAACTTTTTCGGACGGCCTGCTTCAACCCACCGCGGGCCGGCGGTCTTCAGCGTGCGCACCGGAGCGCCGATCATCATGGCGTTTATCATTCGTCAACCCGGCGGGCTGTACAAAGTGGAATTTGAAGAAGTCGATACGCACAATGTCAGCGGCTCGGACGATGAAAAAGTAGAACAGATCACAGCCCGTCACGTTGCGATGCTCGAAAAATATGCTTCACGATATCCGGACCATTGGCTGTGGATGCACAAGCGCTGGAAACACACGCCCATACCCACCGACGAAAAAGCACATGCAATCGCCGAATAGAATCCTCGTTTTTCAGACTGCGTTTCTCGGCGATGTGGTGTTAACACTGCCCCTCGTTCAAGTGCTTCACCGGGAGTTTCCGAACGCCCGAATCGATTTTCTCACAACTCCCAAAGCCGCAACAATTCTCCAGAATCATCCGGCGATCAATTCAGTGATCGAATATGACAAGCGCGATCGGCAGCGCGGTTTGGGCGGAATATTTTCGATCTCACGTATTCTCAAATCTCGGCAGTACGATGTTGCGCTTGTGCCGCACCGCTCACTCCGCAGCGCTGCCGTCGTTGCGCTGAGCGGGATTCCGCTGCGGATTGGTTTTGACGTGAGTGCAGGCAGTTTTCTTTTTTCAAAAACTGTTCGTTATGAAAAAAATCTGCACGAGATTGAACGCAATCTTCGCTTTGCCGAAACACTCGGCATAACCATTCCCAAAAAAGAACTTCCTTCAGTGTACCCGTCTGCTGAAGATATGGGCGCCGTAGACCGTTTTTTCTTGGAGATGCACCTTGAACCGAACGCCAAGCTGATCGCGATCGCGCCGGGATCCGTATGGAATACCAAACGATGGCTCACCGACCGATTTTCCGAACTCGTGAAAAAGATTTCTTCGGCAGGGATGAAAACCGTTCTGGTTGGTGGGGGAGATGACGAAGGATTGTGCAAACAAATAACAGCGGGGTCGCAGGGGAGTGACGTCTATGCCGCAGCGGGAAGGTTTACTCTTCTTCAGTCCGCCGAACTCTTGCGCCGCTGCGACGCGCTTGTGTCGAACGACAGCGCGCCGATGCATCTGGCCGTTGCGGTGCGCACTCCGGTCATTGCGGTCTTCGGTGCGACGGTGCCGTCGTTTGGATTCGCACCGTACGGGGAAAAAGATGTTGTTGTTCAGACGGAAGGCTTGGCTTGCCGGCCGTGCAGCATTCACGGCGGCGACAAATGCCCGATCGGGACCTTTGATTGCATGGTGAATATTTCAGCCGAGATGGTTTTCGCGAAGGTCGTTCAGCTGTAGCGTACTGCGATGGTTGACTCCCGCCTAAAACTTAATGTCGTTAGGATTTTCTTCCCCCTCTTTCCAATTCGCAGTTGTATGTTTGTCGCAGCTCGCCGGCTGGTACTTCACGTTGAATACTTCAGTCATTGTTTTTGGGCAGAATGGTGTGGCAAGTTTATGAGTCTCCGCGCAAATTGTATCCACCACGACGCCGTCCGGCATATTGAAATACTCGTTGGTAATGGGGATCGTTTGATCCTCATAAATATATTTCATCACACGTCCCCATAGCGGCGCCGCCGTTCGTCCTCCTTGTCCGTCCGCAGAAGTGAACTTCACCTGCTGGTCATCGAAACCGATCCAGACTCCGGCCGCGAATTCCGGCGTATATCCGACGAACCATGCATCGGCAAAGTCCTGCGTCGTTCCGGTCTTGCCTGCTGCCGGAAGATGGAAGAAATGCCGTACCCGTCCGCCGCTGCCGTGGTCCACGACGTCCTGCAGCATCGACGTCATGATATATGCTGTTTCTTTGCTCATGACTTCTCTTTTTTCAGGGACGTTTTCTTCTATGACATTTCCGTCTTTGTCTTCAATCCTCAAAATGCTCGTCGGCTGGACATAGACGCCTTCGTTGGCGAAGACGCCGAACGCAGCCGTGAGCTCTATCGGTCTGACGGTCGCCGTGCCGAGCGCGATGGATTCAAACGGAGGTATCGGCGTTGTGATTCCCATGTGGTGGGCCAATTCAATGACCTGATTCTTCGGCGCAATTTCCATGATGGCCCGGACTGCAATAAGGTTAATCGATTCGCGCAAGCCTTCGCGCAAAGTATATTTCCCTCCGATCGTGCCGTCGAAATTTCCGGGAGTCCACCGTGAGCCGTCTTCCATCATTAGTGTGACGGGCTGGTTCAACAATTCAAACGTCGGAGGATAGCCGTTGTCGATCGCGACCGTATAAACGAACGGCTTGAATGCCGAGCCAGGCTGCCGCACAATCTGTGTTGTGTGATTGAGTCCGTACTTGAACGACCGAAAATTCGCCCCCCCGACCATTGCGCAGATATTTCCCGAATGAGGATCGATGATGATCAATCCCACCTCGATTGTTGTCCATGCCTTCTTCACTGAATCGACAAAGACACGGTTGCCGCGGAGCGCTGCATAAATGCTGTCCCTTTCAACGCGGCTTGTCGACTTTCGGGTGACGATGACATCTTCAACGCTCTTGTCGATCGCTTTGGTAAGTATTTCTGTATTTGTCTTCCAATTCCACGTTGTGTCGAACGCCGGCTGGATGTCGGCCAGGTGTTCCTCTACAGCGCGGTTCGCATACCGTTGCATTCGGCTGTCGAGCGAGGTGTAGACCGAGAGTCCATCTTTATAGATATCGAAACCGTACTTGTCGGCTTTTTGAAGAAGCTGCTGGCGGACGTATTCGACGAAGTGCGGAGCAATGCCGGTGAGTGTTAGCGCATCGCTGCTGTTGAAGCGGAGCGAGTCCCGTCCCACAGAGTCCGCTTCGGCCTGTGTCAGCTTGCCGTACTTGACCATTTGCGAGAGGACGATCTCCCGGCGCAAAAATGCACGTTCGGGATGCTTGATCGGGTCGTAATAGAATGGTCCTTTCGCCATGCCGATGAGGAGAGATGATTCCGCGAGAGATAAATCCTGGGCCGACTTGTCGAAGTAGATCGATGCAGCCGCCGAGATGCCGTATGCTCCGCGCCCGAGATAGATATAGTTGAGATACATCTCGAGAATTTCTTTTTTAGTATACGTCCGTTCTATCTGTACAGCGGTAATGAATTCACGGATCTTCCTGGTGGCCTTGTCGAAGGCATTCTCCTGCGCACTTTTCCAATTGTAGAGGTTGCGCGACAGCTGCATGGTAATTGTGCTGGCCCCCTGATTTCTGATGAACGCCAGCGGTATGCGCCAGATGACGACGCCCCAGTGGCTGTAAAAATCTTTGTCCTCGGTGCAGATCAGCGCATCGATTGCGCTCTTTTGAATTTTGTCGTACGAAATGTATGTTCTGTTCTTTAAGTAGAATTGGCCGAGGACTTCTCCGTCGTACGAGAAGACCTTTGTCGCGAGTTCCGGTTTCGGGTTTTCCAGCTGTTCCAGTGAAGGGAGGCCGGCAAAGACAAGCTTCATGAAGATGACGAACAGGACGAGCAGCGCAACAGCGCCGGCCGCGAACGCATACCAGTATTTTTTGAAGAAATTTTTGCTCCGAAGGTACATTTCGTCGCGGTACTGCGGTTCGGTGAAATACCGGCGCATCTGCTCGGAGCTGTAGCCTCCTTTGTGGCTCTCTTTGCGCGGGTCGTTTGGCGGTGTTTTTCCCATACGTTATTCTTTTTTCCAGGTTTTTAATTCTACTGTACTGCCGTCGAACTCGGCATACGTGGAATATGATATCCAGTCGCCGAGGTTGATATAAATTCCGTCCCCGATTTTTTGAGACGACGGTACATGCCGGTGACCCATGATGACGACGGCACACCCTTCTTGAATCTTCTCGGTCGCGAACTTCAGCATTCCGTCGGTTTCGCCGTAGTCTTTATTTGCAGTATATTCACGGCTGCTCCGCGAAGTGCTTCTTGCAATCGGAGCCGTGATACCGGGATGCAGAAGTGAAAAAACAAAAATGCTGAACTTGTTCCGCAGTATCTTCTTAAGGATCCGGTATCCGGTATCCTTCAATGCCAGTCCGTCGCCATGGTGAAGATAGAACTTCTTTCCCTTCAGTACGACAGCGAAAGGATTCTTGTAAACCGGAATGCCGAGGTCCTTCGGAAAAAAATCTTTCAGCCAAAAATCGTGATTGCCCGCGACATAATGGACGGCAATGCCTTTTTCAACAAGTGTGGCCAGCTTCGAGATGATGTGATGATAGCCGCGCGGAATGACGTACTTGTATTCAAACCAGTAGTCGAAGAGATCCCCAACGATGAAGAGCTGTTCTCCGCGTTCTTCCACATGCGAGAGAAACGACAGCAGCCGGTCTTCCTTTTCTTTTTCTCTGTCCCGATCGTGTAACCCTAAATGCACATCTGAAATAAAGAAAATACTTTTCATCGCCTATTGCGTTACCGTGAATGTCAGTTGTATCGGCTGAGTAGAACGGTTGCACCATCCTTCAACATCCGAACAGAAGAAGTAGCGAACGGAGCCTTTGAGAGAATGTTTTCCCTTTGGGATGTTTTTGTCGAGCGTGAATGCGTATCGTATCGGCCGTTTCGTATCGAGGTAGCCCGTGTTTGCGGCTTTCGGCATGGATGTTACACCCGTGAAATGAACGAGTGCGTCTTTTTCGAACTCGAATTCAACCGCCGGGTCGGTATTGATGTGCATGCCTTCTTCCGGAGTGAAGGAGACGATGATTTCACCCTTCGCGCCTGGTTTCAGCGTTGCCGATGTCAGGTGAATATCGCACTTGACCTGCCGAATCTCTTCGCCGCTTGACGGGCGAGGAGCCGTACAGAAGTAGAGTAAAGTCAGAAGCACGGAAAAGGTTCGCATGGAAATCACTCCGCTCGCTATGTTGATTGAGCCGCCCGGGTATCGTCAACCCGCTGGAGCAGCACCAAACCAATAATAAAAAAGGCCCCGACCGAGAGAATGGACAGCCGTTGGTTATTTGTAAGATACGAAATCAAACCGAATAAAAAAGTACCGATCACCGCCGAAGCTTTTCCGCATAATCCGTCGTAAAATCCGAAGAATTCCGCCTCCCGTTCCTTCGGAGTAAGCAGCGCCATCAGGCTCCTGCTCGCCGATTGTGCCGCGCCGAGCGAACTTCCGGCAATTATGGCAATTCCGAAAAACATCGCCTTCGACTGCACAAAATAAGCGGCCGTTACCACGACAAGCCATAGTACGAGGTTGATGTCGATCGTTTTTTTCGGCCCGATCTTGTCGGTCACGACGCCGAAGACGAGCGACCCGACAACGCCGGATGCCTGAACGACCGCAAAGAGCGCGATGATCTCCCGCAGAGAAAAATCAAGCGACTGTTGTGCGAAGATAGATGCGAACGAGATCACCGTAAGGATGCCGTCATTATAGATAAAGAACGCGAGCATGAACCTCGCGACCTGCTGGTAATCCTTCAAATGAGAAATGGTCTGCATCACGCGCTGCCAGCCTGCCCGCACATACGAAGGCTTTTTCTGGAACGTCACTTTGTGGTCCCGGAAAAAAAGGAACAGAGGCGAGGAGAACACAAGAAATATAATTGCCGCGAGGACAAAACTGAATTTCACGTTGCCGAGGTTGGAGGCGATAAAACCATTCGCATACAGCGGCATCACGAGAATGAGCGTCGTGAGCGATCCCATGTACCCCATTGCGTAACCATAACCGGAGACTCTCCCGTAACTCCGCTCGGTGGCGATGTTCGGCAGGAAGGCGTCGTAAAAAACGATTCCGCCTTCAAAACCGATATTCGCCAGGATGAACAGCGCCATGCCGGCAAGGATCATTCCCTCGTTAACGAAATAAAGGAGCGAGGTGCAAACCACGCTCACGGCAGTGAACCCGAAGAGAAATCTCTTCCTCCGGCTGGAAAAATCCGCAGCCGCGCCGAGAACGGGGGCAATGGCAGCCGTGATGAACATCGAGATGCTGACGGCAAGGCCCCAGAGGAAATCTCCGCGTCCGTGTCCGCCGGCAACGATATCTTTGAAATAGAGCGAGTAACCGACGGCAATAATGATCACCGAAAACGAGGTATTGGCAAAATCGAATAGCGTCCAGACGAAAATTTGAAACCGTGATGCTTTACGCTGAGACGGGGCGGGAAGGCTCGTCATCTTATTAATCGTTTCCGGCTTTTTTCTTTGGGAGCGATGTTTGCTTATGGTCCGACGATTCGATGAGTCCCCGTCCGCGTTTATCCAGCGTTCCGTCGGCTTTCATGTCGTGCAGAATTGAATCGAGGATCCCGTTGATGAACTGTCCGCTCTTTTCTGTACTGAAGTGTTTGGCTATCTCAATGGCCTCGTTGATCGTGACTTTGGGGGGGATGTCCTCGCAATAATACAGCTCGCAGATTCCCATCCGCAGAAGGAGTTTGTCGATCAACGCGATACGGTCGAAATTCCAATTGGCCGCTTTCTTTTTGATGATCACATCGATGGCGGGCTGGTGTTCGATAGTTCTCTGCAGCAGGCTTTGCGCGAACGCAAATTCGTCCTCATGATCGCGAAGCTCTGAAAAAATATTTTCGACGATATGTGCTATCGGATCTTTGGAGAGTTCAAAAGCGTACAGCGCTTGCATCACCCTCTCACGAATAATGCGGCGTTTGTACACTTGTTGATGTTCTTTCATTGTCGTCCTTGGTAACTGTCGAGCTGTACCGAAGCTTGATCATCGATTGGTCGATGAATCCTTCTGCTGCATGTTTCAGATAGCGCAAGGTACGGAAAAAGTTGTCCGGAGGCAACGATTGGAAAATGGTGCCGGTAGAATAACTTGACCTTCTCCTGACAATTTGCAAGATTTAACCTGATAGAAAACTTGACAGAGAAGAAAACTTTACGGAATATGACATGTCAACAAGGCTGCGCTTGCTGATTTTTTTTGTACTGTTCATAGCGCCGGCGGTATCGCTTTATCCTCAGCAAGAAAGAGTAATGCCCATTACTTACGATTCATCCCGCTGTGATTATTGCAGGATGTTCTTCCAGGAAAAGAGATTCGGAGGCGAGGTAGAAACCCTCGGGGACAGCCTTGTGATATTCGATGCGTCGGAATGCATGGCGGCTTTCCTGATTTCCGGAAAAATTCCGCGCGTACAGGTCAAAGAGATGTGGTCAGTCAATTATCTAGCTCCCAACGTCTTGGTTCATGCGGGCAAAGCATGGTATCTGCATAGCAACAATCTCATAAGTCCGATGGAAGCCGGGCTCGCCGCATTTTCCACAAAGCAAGCAGCCGATTCGGTTCGCCTGAAACTCGGGGGTGAAACCATGGATTGGGAGGGAGTGCTGCATTTTATACGGACGAGATGGTTTCAGAAAAATTGATGACAAGCTTTCCCAAAATAAATTGTGAATTCGATCTTTGCAGGAATGAAGTGACGGTAAAAAATGTAAAACGGGTTTGTCCCGTGTATGCTTGCGCCAAACACTCTTTCCCCAAATTGTGAACTACGAATGTTGACGCAGGTCTTTCAGCTCTCCAAATATCCATCGTTAGATTCTCCAACGCTTCGCACCAATTTGCGTGCACACATCATGGATGGCGTGCTGTTTGGGCTCGCCATGAGCTTTATTTCATTCAACACGATCTTGCCGGTTTTTATTCAACAGGTCGGCGGGAGTGTCGTGGCCATCGGGAGCGTTCCGGTCCTGTGGACAATCGGTTTGAATTTCCCGCAGGTTGTCGTTGCACGTCTTACGAGTTCCAGCGAACAGGTAAAGTCTCTGGTGCTCCGCTTCGGCCTGCTCAACCGGTACGCAATCCTTGCAGTGGGAGTATTTACGTATATTTTTGTAAAGAACCTGCCGCCTACAGTTTCTGTTCCCGTTCTTCTCGCTTTGATCTTTCTGACTGCTGTTACCGGAAGTTTCGGGGGGCCCGCGTGGTTCCACCTTTTTACAAAGACAACGCCGATGAAACTTCGCGGCAGGCTCATGGCAATTCGCCAGTTCCTTAGTTCCTCGTTTGGCATACTGGGCGGATCGTTGGTCACGTTCGTTCTTGCAACGTTCGCGTTCCCCGATAACTTTGCCTTGCTTTTTGTCATCGCGTTCCTCTTTTCGATGGGGTCGTATCTGTATTTACGCAAATTGAAAGAACCCCCGGCCGATCCTCAGTTTCAGGTGACGCCTCGTTCTGAAAACACCTTCCGCGACGGGAGGGCGATTCTATCGCGAAACAAGAATTTTAGAAACTTTTTGGTCGCCGATGCGTTCACTCTAATGTCGATGTCTGCATCGGCCTTTTACGCTGTTTATGCGATCGAAAAATTTGACGTGCCGGCCTCTTATGCAGGGACGTTTACCGTTATCGTTATGGCAGGAATGGTCGCCGGAAACAGCGTGTTCGGCTACTTGGCGGATTCTCTAGGGCATAAGATGAACTTGATTGCGTTGGCGCTTTCATCGGCCGCGGCGAGTCTTGTCGCGATTTTTGCGGATAACATTCTTGTTTACGGATTTACTTTTTTCTTTATGTCATGGACCGTCGGATTGCAGGGAATTTCACGATTGTCGTTCGTCGTCGAACTCTGTTCTGAACCTGAAAGGCCGACCTACGTCGCGTTGACCAACACGATCACTGCGCCGACAGTCGCTGTTGGAATTGTGTTCGGATGGCTGGCCCGGGCCTACGGATTCCCGGCGATGTTTGGGATGGCGGCCTTCATTGCGTTCGTGGCATCAGCGTGGCTCCATTTCTTTGTGCATGACCCGCGAATCGGGGAGAAGATCAGGGCTTGACGGAGATCGGAAAATATTCCGGTACCGCGGGATTATTTTTTTGAAAATGAGATAGTATTCTTGAAAGGATTTGTTTTTGGCTTATATTATTTTGCTGGGGGATTCAATCACCGAAGGGTTTCCGACCGAAACGCTTTTGAAAGAGTTCCCCGTTGTCAACAAGGGGGTTTCCGGCGATAGGACAGACCGCGTGCTCGAGAGACTCAACCGCGACGTCTTCGACCTCAACCCTTCAGCCGTTTTTCTTCTCATCGGAATCAACGATATTGGTTCGGGCTTTTCGAACAACACGCTGCTGGTGAATTACGAACGGGCGATTATTAGGATGACAAAGAAAGCTCCCGGCATTAAGCTCTTCGTCGAATCAATTCTTCCCACCAGAGGGATCGACAACCGGCCGCTGGAACGGATCCAGCTTCTCAATGTGGAGATCCATAAGCTCGCGATGAAATACGGCATAAAGTTCTTGGATATTTATCCTCTCTTTGTCAACGGAACAGGGGAACTCGCGGAAGAATTCAGCGACGATGGACTGCATTTGACGCTTGCGGCGTATGAGAAGTGGGCGGGTTACTTGCGGCAGGTTTTTACAACAATGTTGTAACGAAAGATGGGATGCGAATAACTTCGATAAAGCAAATCACCGGTGATGTGCTGAGGATGACGTGGGATGACGGACATGTCAGTCCGTTCACGCTTCATCAGCTCCGCGATGAATGTCCGTGCGCCGGATGCAAAGGTGAAACAGTTCTGCTGCACACATTTCAGCCCTCGCCGCAGCCCGAACTCCCCGGGCGCTACGATGTGAAATCGGTTTCCCCCGTCGGCAGCTATGCCATTCAATTCATCTGGGGAGACGGGCACGACACCGGCATTTATGCATGGGATTATTTGCGTTCAATCTGTCCGTGCGACGAATGCGCGAAAGGAGAGAAGTAGAATCCATGTCGAGAACCCTCAATATGTCATTCCAAACGAGTCCCGCGGAAGCGGGACGAAGTGAAAGATCGACGTCAACACAAAATCGCAAATATACCAAGCTTCAGTGTCATGGATCCTTCTCCCGCCAAAAACCGGCGGGATCAGGATGACACGACAAAGCATTGCTGACATGACTCCTACCCTAATTAGGACATCACCCTTGTCTTGATTCTGTTTTTTCTTTTTCGGATGTTTGATGAGTCAACGATCAATAACAGTCCGGAGTAGATGTGGCAACATCGTCAAAAGAAAAAAGCGAGCTCGTTGCAGCAGCCGCGCGGGTCAAGCACAACGCCTACGCAATCTATTCTAATTTCCGTGTCGGCGCAGCGCTGCTGACGGATGAGGGAGATATTTTCGAGGGATGCAATGTTGAGAATGCGTCGTACGGTCTTACAATTTGCGCTGAACGGAACGCCGTGTTCCAGGCTGTTGCAGAAGGGAAGAAACGCTTCAGAGCGATTGCCATATCGTCCGATGACGTCGGATTCATCACTCCATGCGGCGCGTGCCGCCAGGTGCTTGCCGAATTCACACCCAGGTTGGAGATCATCCTGACAAACAAAGCTGGGAAGATGAAGATTACCTCGCTCGATAAACTTTTCCCCATCCCTCCCGACCTCAAGAAACTTTCCCGCATCAAAATAAAACCTAAAAAATGAAAGTTGTGATCGCCAGTATGCGTGCGCCGAAAGTGAATGGTGTGCAGCGAGCATTTCGTAAACTCTCGCACATGGTTCCTTTTGATGCCATTGCATTTGAGTCGATGAGCGTCGAAAGCGGTGTTCAGGCGACGCCTCTCTCAATTGAAGAGCTCATTACCGGCGCCCGGCAGCGGGCTGAAACAGCCTTCGCGAATGCAGGGACGAAGAAGCCCGAGTATCTTCTCGCTGTGGGAGTTGAAGGAGGAGTGTATGTTTCCCAGCACCGGGCCTTTCTACAAAGTTGGGCATGCGTGTACGACGGGGAGAGGTGTGCGTTCGGAAGCTCCGGGAGTATTGAAATTCCCCAGACGCTTTCCGATGCCGTTGTGCGCGACGGCGCTGACCTGGGAAAAGTGATTGACGTTTTTGCAGATCAGAACGATGTTCGGAGCAACCAGGGGACATGGGGAATTCTCACCGGCGATCTCATCACCCGCGAAGATTCCTTCGAACTCGCTACCCTGAACGCGCTCGCGCCATTCTTCAATAAAAAAATGTACGATCGAAAACATCTCGGTTAACGGCTTATTTTGGCAGGATGTGTTAAAATTGCGGCCATTTTGTTTGAAAACTGCCGCTCGTTTCTATATATTACGGCGTGCCCGAATCAGCGATTTCCATTACAGTCCGACTCTTTGCTTCTATTAAAGACGTTGCAAAGATGTCAGAAATATCCGTAGAACTTCCCCGCGCATCTGTTGCCGACGATGTGCTTTCTTACTTGATAACTCAATACCCTGAAATGCAGCGCTACCGTTCATACGTCCGGATCGCCGTGAACGAATCGTACGTCGATGCCAATTTTGCATTGCACGACGGCGATGAGATCGCAATTATTCCACCCGTCAGCGGCGGATGCTGAATGATCCAAATCGTCGATAAAAAAATCGATGCGGCAGAATTGCTTGCGTCGGTCCTCGTGCCCGAGGCTGGAGGGATAGACCTGTTTTTGGGGACGACGCGGAATCATTCAAAAGGGAAAAAGGTTGTACGATTGGAGTACGAAGCGTACACGCCCATGGCATTGAAGCTACTGGGTGAGATTGAAGGCGAAATCCGGAACCGATGGAGCATCCACAAGATTTCAATGGTTCACCGGATCGGCGTTGTACCGGTGATGGAGGCGAGCGTGGCGATCGCGGTTTCTGCCGCACACAGAAAAGAAGCGTTTGAATCATGCAGATATGCAATCGACGAGTTGAAGAAAAGAGTTCCGATCTGGAAGAAAGAAATTTTCGAAGACGGGGAAGTGTGGGTTGAAAATGCCGAGTCGAAAAGATCATAACCTGCACAGGATGAACGGGAGAGGAGCACAATCGAATCCTCAGATCAGGTTTGAAACGCTGTTGCGAGAGGTGTTCGACGATGATTGGAACAGCGGGGAGGCTGGAGGGAAAACTCCCACGCAATATTTTCTCGACTCGTCGAAGACAATCCTCTCGAAAAATGAGAGCCCCGACTTGGGCTTCACCTACGGTCTCAATCCTTACCGGGGATGCGAACATGGATGCGTCTATTGTTATGCCCGGCCGACGCATGAGTATTTGGGATTTTCTTCCGGGTTGGATTTTGAGACAAAGATCATGGTGAAGAAGGATGCCGCTGCGCTCCTCGAAAATGAATTTCGGAAAAAAACGTGGACGCCCGACATCGTCATGCTCTCGGGAAATGTCGACTGCTACCAGCCGGTCGAACGGAAGCTAAAGATTACGCGGCAATGTCTTGAGATCCTTCTCCGGTATCGAAACCCTGTTGCACTGATCACAAAAAATGCACTCGTTCTCCGCGACCTTGACCTTCTTTCGCAGCTGGCATCGCTGAACCTCGCTACGGTGTGTCTCTCGATAACGACGCTCGATGCCGACCTGGCACGGCGCATGGAGCCGAGAACATCCACACCGGAAGAGAGATTGCGCGCGATCGGCGAATTGGCAAAGGCACACATTCCGGTGAGCGTGAATGCGGCGCCGGTGAATCCGGGGTTAAATGACGCGGAACTCCCGTCCATTCTTCACGAGGCTTCTCTGCGTGGAGCTTCATCCGCACGGTACACAATGCTTCGGCTGCCGTATGCGGTAAAAGAACTCTTTGTCGGTTGGCTGAAGCGGGAATATCCCGCGAAATCGGAGAAGGTAATGAACAGGATCATGGATGTGAGGAGCGGAAAAATGAACGACTCCGAATTCATGACCCGCATGAAGGGAACGGGAGAACTCGCGCACTCTATTGAACAGTTGTTCCGCGCAGCATGCAAAAAACATGGATTGAATGCTGCATACACGCCATTGAGTACCGACAAGTTTGTCAGACCGGCTGCCGACCGAACGCAGAAAGAACTTGAATTCTCATAACACAGATGACAGCTTCAAGATTACTTAAGGATTCCTTCGGCCGCACGATCAACAACATGCGCATTTCAGTGACCGACCGGTGCAATTTCCGGTGCCACTATTGTATGCCGGAAGAAGGCATGGTATGGATGAAGAAAGGGGAGCTGTTGTCTTTTGAAGAGATCGCGCGAATCGTGAACATTGTGGCGCGGCTGGGGATCAATAAAATTCGGCTGACAGGCGGCGAGCCGTTGATGCGCAAAGAGCTGCATCTCCTTGTCGAACAAATCTCCCGCGTTGACGGTATCCAGGACATTGCCATGACGACCAACGGATATTTTCTTAGGGAACAAGCAGCGGACCTGCGTCAGGCAGGATTGAAGCGGATCACCGTAAGCATGGATTCACTTGACATTCAGACGTTCGCCGAAGTTACCCGCCGCGATTATTTCGGCAAAGTGTGGGAAGGGCTCGATGCGCTGCAGGCACTTCAGTTTTCTCCGATCAAGATCAACGTTGTACTGATGCGCGGGATCAACGACAATGAAATCGAGAAATTTGCCGAACTCGCGCGGACTAAGCCGTTTGTCGTGCGGTTTATCGAATATATGCCCATCGGTGCAGGCGACACCTGGGACTATTCAAAAGTGGTTCCTACTAAAGAAATCATCGACAGAATTGAGAAACAGTTTCCAAAACTCGTTCCGGTTGAGTATCACGGTTCGCAGCCCGCGGACAGGTTCAGGTTTAAGGACGGAGTCGGCGAGCTTGGATTCATCAGTTCGGTGAGTGAGCCCTTCTGTTCACACTGCAACCGCATTCGCATCACCTCCGATGGGAAACTCCGAACATGTCTTTTTTCGCTGCATGAAACGGACCTGAAATCGATGCTCCGCAGCAATATGACGGATGAAACAATTTCCGACGCAATCGTTGCCGCTGTGCGGAAGAAAGAAGAAGGACACCTCATCAACCAGCCTGGTTTTGTGAAACCTGAGCGGACGATGAGCCAGATCGGAGGATAATGACCTTAGCCGCCGTCTCGCGAAGTGAACGGCGGCCGGATTCCAAAAGATCACTTCAACAAGAGCAGCTTTTTTGTCTGAACAAAAGTTCCCGCCTGCAACCGATAGAAGTAAACCCCGCTTGCGAAACGTGTTCCATCCCATTCGGCGCTGTAATCTCCTTCCGTGAGGTTTTGCTCCACAAGAGTCTGCAACTCTCTTCCAAGGATATCAAAGATCTTGAGAGTGACGGCTGCTGTCGAGGAGAGATGGAAATGAATTACCGTCGAAGGGTTGAATGGGTTCGGGTAATTTTGCGACAGCTGAAAATTATTTACGCTGATGATCTTTCCAGGTACGCTTTCCGAAGGCATGACTACAAATCGCGAGTAGATGTGTGACCTGCCGCTGCGGTTGCTTTCCCAGACGATAGGTGTGCACGGGTAACCTGATTGAGGAAAAGAAACAGACCAAGATCCGATGCAGGCGTACCGATTGTAACCCGTGCTTCGAACGGTGTCGCGAGAGATAACCGATTGCTCGAAGAGCAGCGCTGAATCGCCGGGCGACGTTCTTTCGACGACCAAGAATTGAAAAGGGAGGTACGTGCTTTTTGCCAGGGTTTTGGTAATGACCGGCGAAGAAAATACCCTCGCATTTCTATAGTCTGCGTTCGGATCGTTTGAGATGTTCATTGTGTCCATCCCGCTCAGTAAGTAGATGCTATGTCTTCCACCGAGAGACGATTCATACAACACAGAAGGATAGTAGAGCGAAACAAAATATGACGGGAACCGCGGGTTCGAAATATTTCCGCTCACGTTCAGGGTTTCTGGTATTGCCAGACTGAATGTTGGATATGTGCTGATAGACCGTTCAACAAGCATAACAGTTCCGGCGGTGTCGTGTTCGGTCCACACAACTCCTCCTTCGTCGAACGCAAATGCAAAGTCATAGTCGAAAGAATCATAGTTAGAAACTGCAAGCGTTTCGGGCGGAGCGGTCATCGTTGGGGAGATGAGCGAGTAGAGTATGACGTTATTGTTTTTCCATGTGACAATAAATGTCGAATCCTGGTACGGCGAAACATGCACCATCGAGTTGCTGGTTGTCCCGGAGGTGAGAGGAATGGGATCCGTCCACTGCGACGAGTCATTGAAAACGGTGGAATAATAGATATTCCAGACGCTGTCCGTTTTTTCCTGCCACGCGGCCAGGCTGCAGCTGACGATCCTGCTGGAAGAATAATACGGAATCATCGCGATATCCGGAATGCTCTGCTCGCCGGATATCGGGCCGGATGAAATAATTGTGATGGAAGTATCCCACGCCAAAGAGGAATGAACAAATCTTTTCGCGGCGATCATCGATTCGGTGCTAGATCGGCGCTCGAACACCATCCAGGGGCCGATCTCCATCTCGCTGTTCGGAACCGAATGATAGACAACCGGGTGAGAATCGTCAAATTCGCCGGTTGTAACAGTGTCAACTTTTAGAAATGGAGTCCAACCCTGAGCATTACTTAATGAAAAAGCTGCAAAAAGAAGAGTGAAAAGGCAGGGTGCTTTTTTCATAATAACCCCTTTCATTATCGAGGAGAAGCCTTGAGAAAGGAAGCATAAAGGTGAGTGGTATGTTGCTGCTCGCTGTAGCTCGCTTACCCCGTTAAACACGAAAAACGTACTCAAAAAGAAATAGAATGTCAAACCGATTTCACACGCCACATATTTTGTTGCTTTTATGGTATTACTCTATTAAACTTCGTGCAGCTCCGATTTTCAGATCCCCTCTAAAATCTACGAGTCATGCGGCGGGCATTCTCTTATTTCCTAATTTTTATTCTCCTCATTGCAGGCGTTCTCTTTGTTCTCGCCATCGTTCTCCCCCTTCCGCAATCGAAGCCGTACTCGCTGATTGTTCTCGATCGCAACGGTGAATTCCTCCACGCGTTTTTGGCTGCGGATGGAATATGGAGGTTCAAAACTTCGCCGGCTGAAATTCCTCCGCGCTTAAAAGAAATTCTGTTGCACAAAGAGGACCGTTTTTTTTATTATCACCCCGGAATAAATCCTGTTGCTGTTGTGCGGGCGGCGTTTCAGAATCTCATCAGAGGGAAAAAAGTATCGGGAGCGTCCACCATTACCATGCAGGTAGCCCGGATGCTGGAGTCGCGCGACCGGACGTATCTCAACAAGTGCATTGAAATGTTCCACGCTCTCCAGCTTGAGATGCGGTATTCAAAGGAACAAATTCTCGAGATGTATCTCTCCATGGTCCCGCTCGGCGGAAATATCGAAGGATTGCAGTCGGCAGCATATCTTTATTATCAAACGCCGCTCGAGCGCTTGAATCTGGCAGAGCTTGTCGATTTAATTCTTTTGCCGAACGATCCGAACGGACTTCGTCCGGACAAGAACTCCGACAAACTCTACCGGGAAAGAAAGCGCATTGCCCTTGAATGGTTGTCCGAAGGATTTTTGACAAAACAAGATTCCGTTGTTCTCTGGCAGGCGCCAACTTCGGTGAGCCGTTCCCAGCTGCCGCGCTTTGCTCATCATTTTGTGTTGAGAGTGAAAGAATTGTATCCCAGCGACAATCTCGTTACGAGTTCATTGGATAAGAAAATGCAAACTGCCGTCGAGAAGATCCTTGCTCGTCATGTGCTGACGTGGGCGGCGCATAACGTTTTCAACGGCGCTGCGATGGTCATTGACAATGCGACGCATGGAATTTTTGCATACGTCGGTTCAGAAGATTTTGACGATTCTGCGCACAACGGCCAGGTCGATGCTGTTCAGGCGCTCCGGTCTCCCGGGTCGACGCTGAAACCCTTCCTCTATACTCTCGGCATCGACAATGGGACGCTCACTTCCAAAACACGGCTGCTCGACGTTCCGTACGACGCGGATGGATACAGCGCCGAGAATTACGACGGGACCTATTCCGGCTGGGTCTACGCGGACGACGCGTTGAGGCATTCATTAAATGTGCCCATGGTGCGAATGCTGGAAGGGGTCGGCGTAAAATCGTTCACTGATCATCTCATTGCATCGGGCTTTGCATCCCTTGCGGCGCAAAAAGAAAAATTGGGGCTGAGCGTTATTCTTGGCGGCTGCGGAGTGACGCTCGAGGAGTTAACGTCGGCATACAGCGCTTTCCCGCATGGAGGTTCTTTTGAACGTCCGTCCTACATAAAGGGCGACACGGGAGCGTCATCGAGAGTATTCTCAGAAGCGGCTGCGTACATCGTTACAGACATTCTTTCGAAGTACGATCAATCGGAAACCTCGTTCAGTGTTTCTTCGATTGGGTCCTCGCCAGAAGTCGCTTATAAGACCGGGACAAGTTACGGCCGCCGCGATGCCTGGTGCATCGGCTATTCGTCTCAATACACGGTCGGCGTATGGCTTGGCAATGCCGACAACACAGGAGCGCCCGATCTCGTGTCGACGAAAGCGACGGTTCCTCTTTTTTATGAGATCGTCGATGCCATCTCCGGGCATTCGCCCGCAACAATTCTGCCGGTGCCTTCCGACGTCGCTGAGCGGAAAGTCTGTTCAAACAGCGGAAAACTTCCTACGTCTTTCTGCACCTCATTGGCGACGGATTTGTACTCGCGGTCGCAGACGCTTCAAAGCTATTGTGACATCGATAAGGAATTCTATGTCTCGCTCGATGGAAAAGTTCATTATTGCACGAGCTGCCTTGGCAGCCATCCGTACAAGCTAAAAGTATTCGAAGATTTCCCCCCGGAGTATGTTAATTTTTTGAACAACACCGGCCATCCGTATACACCTTTGCCGCCGCATAATCCGTTATGCGAGCGTGTCTTTTCCGGAAAGGGGCCTCGCATTATCAGCCCGACGAAGGACATGACCTACTTGCTGGTTTCGAAAAAGCAGACGATTGCGCTGTACGCAAGCTCGGGCGTCAATGTGAAGGTACATCATTGGTACGTCGACAATAAGTTTATAGCAAAAAGAAAGCAAAACGAGAAAATATTCTTCGGGCTGAGCGACGGGCAGCATACGATCACCTGTGTCGACGACAAAGGAAGATCTTCATCGGTAAACATCAAAGTAAAACATCTCTAAATCGTTGTATTGTTCCACACCTCGTTCATCAAGGGAGACTACAATGCGAACACAACTTTCAAAATGGTCCGTTCTTCTTTTCCTTTTTCTCCTTCCCTCATGTTCACTGTTCGATTCGAACGCCTTACGCGTTACGTCGGAATTGCCGCATGGGGTCGTCCCGGCTTCAGGCGTTCTGCAGTTCGAATTCTCGCGGAGCGTCGTGCTTCCGGAGTCGACCAACGTCTGGGTTGAGACTCCGTTCATTGAATTTACGCCGCACATTGAAGGGAAATTTGTGTGGCAGGATTCGTCAAAGCTTGTGTTCAGTCCCGACGTTCCTTTTGCCGGCGATACAAAATTCAAAGGTAAATTCAATACCGATCTGCTGAAAAAGTTATCGCACTCCCGTTCGTTCAAGGGGGACGATGAATTTTCTTTCTCGACTGAACTGTTCACCATGAAAGGAGCGGAGTTCTTCTACGACAGGATCGATAATAAGCGGACGGTCGGCGTGAAGGCAAACCTCGAGTTTTCGTACACGGTAAAGCCGGACGATGTCGCAAAATGTCTCAAGCTGGAAATTGACGGCGCACAGCATACGGAATTTAAGGTCATGTCGACCTCGCAGGCAAAAGTAGTCCCGGTGGAGATCGGAGCGCTAACCCAGCTCGAAAAACCGCGAAGCATCAGCGTTTCTTTCACCGACGGCTTGCTTTCTCCGGAAACGAATACGCGCATCACAATGGAGAAGCCGTTCGTCTTTTCCCTGCCCGGCCTTGAAGAGCTGAAGATCTACGGCCACGAAGCCGGGTTCGACGGTAAAGAAGGGACGATTAAAATATCGACCTCACAAGAGGTTGAAATGTCTTCGGTGAAGTCGTTCATTTCTATTTCGCCGGAGCGGTCATACGTCGTGGAGGCGACGGATCGATTCGGGTTTTTGATTCGCGGAAATTTTGAAACGGCGACATCCTACCATCTCATGATCCACAAGGGGCTCCAAAGCATCCTTGGCGCTAAAACGCAGAACGACTACGAGGCCGATGTCGTTATCGGAGATATCAAACCGTCGTTTTCGTTCGTCTCCGACGGGGCATACATGCTGTTGAGCGGTGCGAAGACGCTCGCTGTTAAGACCGTGAATCTTTCTAAACTTCATGTGCAGGTAAGCCAGGTTTTTCAAAACAATATTGTTTTCTTTTTGGACAATGGCCGTTCGTACGACTACGAGAGTTACGATGAAGACGAGGAGGGATATCATCCTTCACATAAATATCGTTTCTCGGTCGGCAATTTTGGCCGTCAGCTTGAAGGAAAAACAATCGACATACAAAATGTGCGCAATCAGGAAGTGACTACTGGAATCGACCTCTCGTCGTATCTTCGCAGCGATTACAAAGGCTTCCTTCTGGTTGAAGTTGCGGACCCGGCACAAGCATGGCGGTCAACGGCAAAACTGATCTCGATCTCGGATATAGGCCTCATCGTTAAACAGAGCAAACAAGAATTAGCCGTGTTTGCGACGAGCCTTGATGACAATGAGCCCCTCTCCGGCGTGAAGATCGACCTCATCTCAAACAACAACCAGGTCATGTCGTCGCAAAACACGAATTCAGACGGCGCGGCCGTCTTCAAAGATTTCGGTACGCTGCAGAACGATGACTTTCACCTAAAACTCGTGACGGCTACAAAGGGAGACGATTTTAATTTTCTGAACCTGGCGGATTACCGTGTGGAAACATCGCGTTTCGACGTCGGAGGGAAATTCGACAGCGAAGGACAATATGATGCGTTCGTTTACGGCGACCGGACCTTGTACCGCCCCGGCGAAAAAGTGATCCTCACGGGAATTGTCCGAGATCTCCACAACGGATTGCCGGGCAGCTTTCCGATAAAGGTGAAACTTCTCAGCCCGCTCGGGACAGTAGTGTCTGAATTCATGCGTACCGTCAACGAGGAAGGATCGTTTGAAATATCGTATCAAACTGATCAAGGTGCGCCGACGGGATTGTACCGGTTCGACGTGTCCACCGGCAACGACCTCTTCCTGACTTCATATTCCGTGAGCATTGAAGATTTTGTCCCGGACAGAATTCGCGTTTCGATGAGCGCCGACCGGGCAAAGGCATCACCGTCGGATACGATCAATTACACGTTCCAAGCGTTTAACTTTTTTGGCCCTCCCGCGTCGGGAAGGAACTACGAATTTGAGGGGACATTCGTCCCTGCGCCGTACATCTCAAAGCAATTTCCGGACTTTCGTTTTGCCAACGATGGAGCGGCGAATTTTTCCGCTCAGCCGGTGGTGAGCGAAGGGAAGACCGACGATGAGGGAAAAGCCGAAGAGACTTTTCCTGTCCCGAGAGAAGCCGCGTCGAACGGCGTTCTCATCGCCCGCGGACGGGTGGGAGTGTTTGATGAATCCGGCCGCCCGGTGTACCAGCTCGCGACTACCGTTGTGCACCCGAAAGAATTTTACATCGGCGTTTGGCGGAAGATGGATTACTATGTTTCTCCCGGAAATCCGCAGACGATAAAACTGGTCGCCGTCAACACAGACGATCAGGCGATCAAAGGATTTCCAGCGCAATTCCAACTCTTCCGGAAGGAGTGGCACACGGTTTTGCGGATGTACGAAAAGACGAACTCTCTTCGCTACGTCTCCGAAATGCGGGAAATACCCGTCGAGTTGAGGGATATCACCCTGGATGATTCACCGACGCCGGTGACATTTACGGTTCCCGCGATCTCGGGCGATTATGTCGTGCGCATTTCAAAAAAGAACGATGACGCCTTCAATGAGTTCGATTTCTATTCATACAGCTGGGCAACAACGGACATCACGTCGTTTCAAATCGACCCAGAGGCAAAAGTCGATATCTCGTTCAACAAACAGACGTACGAACCGGGGGACAAAGCAAACATTCTGTTCAAGACCCCGTTCGATGGAACCATGCTCGTCACGCTCGAGCGGAATAAGGTCATCAGTTATCGCTATCTGAAAGTTGAAAATAATACCGCCTCGATGGAAGTTTCCGTCGAAGACGATTTTATGCCGAATGTCTATGTGAGCGCGGTCCTCTTCAGAAAAGTAAAAAGCATGAACATCCCGCTGCTCGTCGGCCACGGGTTTGCGCCGTTGTTTGCGGAAAGGAAGAGCAATAAATTGGCCGTGTCTATCTCCGCGCCCGAAAAAATACGTCCCCGCGGAAAACAAAAGATCACGGTTTCGGTAGCAGGCGAGAGGAATGTGTTCGTGACGCTCGCGGCAGTGGACGAAGGCATACTCCAGGTCAAAAATTATGCAACGCCGCAGCCGTATTCTTATTTCTACGCGCGCAAAGGATTGGAAACATCAACATACGATTTCTTCCGGGACCTGCTGCCGGAACCCGACAAGAAACAAAAGAGCAGCAGCGGAGGAAGCGATTATGAAGCAAAAGCAAAAAGGACCAATCCTGTCTCTGCGCTTCGATTCAAGCCCGTTGCGTTATGGTCAGGAATTGTAAAGACTAACTCCGACGGTGATGCCGATGTGACGCTCGACGTTCCCGAATTCAGCGGTGAATTGCGTTTGATGGCGATCGCGTACAAAGGGGGAAAATTCGGCTCCGCGGAAAAACCGATGAAGGTGGCCGACCCTGTTGTCGTGACGCCTGCGCTTCCTCGATTTGCAAGTCCGAACGACGTGATCACGATGCCGATCACGGCGTTCAACACCACCGAGAAGCCGGTCAGCGTAAAATTTTCAGTCAGCACTGAAGGTCCGATCGTTGCGACGCAGCAATCGGCAGCGCTGGAGCTCAACGCGAACCAGGAACGCTACGTGAATATTATTCTAAAGGCCACAGACCAGATCGGAAAAGCGACGGTGAAAGTCGTCACTGAAGCGCTGGGAGAAAAATTTGAATCGGTCACAGAAATTCCTGTCCGGCCGTTATCTTCCTATGTGACGGAGAGTCTCGCAGGTATCGTCACTGGCGGAAGCACGGTTTCGATGGCGCTGAGCGACAAGTATCTGCCGAACGGAAGAAGATCGTATCTCACGGTGAGCCCCTTTCCTGTGGCGAACTTCGCGAAAGAGTTGAAATATCTTGTCGGGTATCCGCACGGCTGCCTCGAGCAGACGACATCGAAAGCATTTCCGCAGATCTATCTGCGCGATATTGCCGTCTTGCTCGACCCGGCGATTCTTGAGAAGGGAAGTCCGACGTACTTTGTGAACGAAGCCATCACGAAGATCACCGGCATGCAGGGAAATGACGGGAGATTTTCGTACTGGCCGGGGGGGTCGGACTACAACAACTGGGCAACCGTTTATGCTACGCATTTTCTTGTGGAAGCAAAAAAGGCAGGATACTCAGTACCCGAAGGAACGCTAAAGTCAGCGTTATCCGCCATCGCCAACATAGCACGAAGCAAACAGACCGTGGACTATTACGTCTATTCGAATCACAAAACGGAGATCATCCGTATTGCGGATAAGAGTTCCGTGTATGCTCTCTATGTGTTGGCACTCGCGGGTCAGCCGGAACTTCCTATTATGAATTTTTACAGGACGGCGCAATCGCTTCTCACAACGGACACGCGTTATCTTCTTGCCGGCTCCTTCGCGCTGAACGGCGACCGTAAGTCGTTTCTCGACCTCTTGCCTGCCCAGTTCGTCATTGAAGACCCGGTCAGAACTTCCGGCGTGTGGTTCGATTCACCGGTGCGCGCGAACGCAATCGTTCTCAACGTTCTTCTCGAGACGGATCCGGCCAATCCAAATATCCCGCGATACATGGAGTACCTCTCGAAGACGTACGAAGGGAATGAATGGTACAGCACGCAGGACGATGCGTTCACGCTGCTCGCGTTCGGGAAAGCGGCTCGCCGTGCCGGAAGCGGGAAATTTGACGGGACGATTAACATCGCCGGAAGCGCGAAGCAGTATTCCGGGGGCAATCAGAAGTACGACATCTCCGCCGTCGACGGGAAAGTGACGTTTTCATTGCGGGGGGAGGGACAGGTGTATTACTCGCTGATCACGGAAGGAATCCGAAAGGACGGCAATGTCAAGATCGAGGACAAGAACCTCCGCGTGAGAAGAGAGTTCTTCAACCGCTTCGGGGCTCCCGTCGGTCTCGATGCGATAAAACAAAACTCGCTTGTCGTCGTCAAGATCACTTTGACATCGGACGTTGACGGACTCGAGAATGTTGCGATCACCGACCTGCTTCCCGCCGGGTTTGAGATCGAGAATCCGCGGCTGGTCGAAACGTCGCAGTATGATTTCATCAAGGATGCCAGTACGCCCGATTATGTCGACATACGGGACGACCGGATAAATTATTATACCAATTTCAACGATACACGACAGCGGAAATTCTTCTACCTCGTACGCGCGGTTTCCAAAGGAGAATTCCAGTATGCGCCGATCGCCGCCGAAGCGATGTATGATGCGAATTATTATTCGGCGAGCGGGCGCGGTGTTTTGAAAGTTGTTGAATAAGGCATTGTGTTTGGTGAATAGAAGGCGAAACGGCCGGAGCAGAGATTTCTACAATGGTCCTGAGCCGTTTCGCCATGTTCTTGTCTGCAATTCTTTACTCTATAGAGAGGGTTCGCCTGCTGAACGGTAGATCCTTGCAGGATAAGGCTTGCCATGTCAAATAGTTGATGTTGTTTTCTCCCCGATTTTATTGATTCTCTTCCGAACACTTCGTATATTTATTCCGTTTAACCACAGGCACTTACCCCGAAGTTGATGCTATGACATTTGAGCAAGTCGTATTTTTCCTGCTGGCTGCCGTCGCGGCGTTCTCTGCCGTTATGGTTATCCTTCAGCGAAACCCTGTCAACAGCGCCCTCTATCTTATTCTCAACTTCTTCTGCCTTAGCGGCTTGTATCTGACGCTGAATGCACAGTTTATTGCAATGGTGCAGGTATTGGTGTACGCCGGCGCGATCATGGTGCTTTTCCTCTTCGTGATCATGCTGCTGAATCTCGGAGACGATAAGCGCCTCCGGGAGCATCTCGGTGTCAGAACGTATCTGGGCATCTGCTTCAGCGTTGGGCTTGTGCTGGAACTGCTGTATATGCTTGCCTACCGTTCCGGGAATACGATGATTCAGCAATCCTCCAATTCCGTTGAAATAGGAACGGTCGAGTATGTCGGCAAGGTTCTCTTTAGCAAGTTCATTTTCCCGTTCGAGATCACTTCGCTTTTGCTGTTAGCGGCGATCGTAGGCGCCGTGATCCTTGCAAAAAAGAAAATTACAGAATGATACCCATCGATTACTATCTTCTCCTTTCTGCTTTCATGTTCTGTGTGGGCGTGCTGGGTGTGTTGATCCGCCGCGATGCGATCATCGTGTTCATGTCCATTGAGTTGATGCTGAATTCCGTGAACCTCTCGCTCATCGCTTTTTCGTCGTTCCTCGGGGACCCCACAGGCCAAATGCTCGTTTTCTTTGTGATGACGGTCGCGGCAGCAGAAGCAGCGGTGGGGTTGGCGATCATTATTGCGCTCTTCCGCAATAAGCAAACGGTGAATATCGACGAGATCAATATTTTGAAATGGTAGCAATGTATCAATACGTCGGCCTTATCGTTCTTTTCCCCCTTCTCGGATTTCTTTTCATCGGCCTCTTTGGCTCGAAGATAAAATCGGAGACGCTCATTGGCACGATCGGATCCGCCGCCGTCGGATTGTCGTTTCTTGTCGCGGTATCCATCTTTATTGAGATGCTTTCGTTTCCCTCGGGGGAGAGGCAGCACATCGTTCATCAATTTGAATGGATCAGCGCCGGCTCGTTTTCGGTGGACGCGGCATTTCAGGTTGACCAGCTGTCGATTCTGATGACGCTGATTGTTACCGGCGTCGGAAGCCTCATCCACGTCTATTCGATCGGCTATATGCACGGCGAAAGAGGTTTCTGGAGATTCTTTGCCTACCTGAATCTTTTCATCTTCGCGATGCTGATCCTTATTCTCGCCGACAACTTTTTGCTGATGTTTGTCGGATGGGAAGGGGTCGGACTCTGTTCGTATCTGTTGATCGGCTTTTGGTACGAGAAAAATTTTGAAAAAGGAACGACCGGAGACGCCGCGAAAAAAGCGTTCATCGTGAACCGCATCGGTGATTTCGGGTTTCTCCTCGGCATGTTCCTCATCTTCACTACTTTCGGGTCGCTGAATTTCGAATCGGTCTTCTCGGCCGCATCCGTGTTCAGCCGCGGCGATTCGACCGTCATGTGGATCACGCTTTTGCTTTTTGTCGGGGCAACAGGGAAGTCGGCGCAAATACCGCTTTATGTGTGGCTGCCGGATGCAATGGCAGGCCCGACGCCGGTGAGTGCTCTGATCCATGCCGCCACGATGGTTACGGCCGGAGTGTACATGGTCGCCCGGAGTTCGATCTTGTTTGCATTGTCGCCTGTTACGATGGAGGTCGTAGCCATCATCGGCGTCATGACGGCGTTCTACGCCGCAACGATCGGTCTTGTCCAAAATGACATCAAGAAAGTGCTGGCGTATTCGACGATCAGCCAGCTCGGGTACATGTTCCTTGGGTTAGGCGTCGGGGCGTTTGCATCAGGAATATTCCACGTCATGACGCATGCTTTTTTCAAGGCCCTGCTCTTCCTCGGCTCGGGCGCGGTCATTCATGCGATGCACGATGAGCAAGACATTCAAAAGATGGGGGGACTCAAAAAATACCTTCCGACGACGTACAGAACATTTCTCATTGGAGCGATCGCGATATCAGGAATCCCTCCGCTTGCCGGATTTTTCAGCAAGGATGAAATATTGTGGAAAGCGTTTTCCGACGGTTCGCCGATCTTATGGCTCGTCGGAGCGGCCGGCGCCGGGTTGACTGCATTCTACATGTTCCGTCTTGTATCATTGACCTTCGATGGATCTCCTCGATTTGACGAACATCATCTCCATCCTCATGAAGCGCCGAAGACAATGACTGTTCCTCTAATCGTTCTCGCGGCGCTCTCTGTCGTCGGCGGCTTCGTGGGGATTCCCGAAAGCCTCGGCGGAGGGAATTGGTTTGAACATTTCCTGGAACCCGTGTTCGAACGGGCGAACTCGAAAATGCTCATGCCGTATCACGAAGTTTCGACGATGGAATATGTCCTTATGGCTGTTTCAGTGCTCATTGCGGCGGCTGGGATTTTCTTCGCAAGAAAAGTATATCTCGAGAAGAAGGAAATTGCTGAACGGGCAGCGTCAAGATTCCCGCGGACGTACAAAGTGCTTCTCAATAAGTATTTTGTCGATGAAGTGTATGACGGAGCGGTTGTGACGCCGCTGGTGAAGGGATCCGAAAAACTCCTCTGGAAACGCGTTGACGTAGGGATCATCGACGGTTTGATTAACTTTACGGCCAAAGCCACCGAATACGCCAGCCAGTTTTTCCGCCGCCTGCAAACCGGAGTTGTGCAAAGTTATGCGGTAGTGTTCGTCGCCGGTATTTTATTTATCCTCGGCTGGCTCATCATTCGATAATATGAAATTGTCACGTTGCCAATGAATTATATTCTAACGTACGCGTTATTTTCGCCCTTCGTTGGGATCGCGATACTTCTCTTTGTCAACAAAGAGCGGTCCGTTGCGATCAAATCCGTGGGAATTGGAACATCGTTGCTGACGTTTTTTCTCGCCCTTTTTGTCTACTTCCGTTTCGACCCGGCAAATGTTCAATATCAATTCGTCAACCAGGCTGTGTGGATCCAGGGCTTGGATATAAGCTATAACATCGGCGTTGACGGGCTCTCGCTTCTGCTCATTGTTCTTACGGCATTCCTGACCCCGATCGCGCTTCTTTCTTCCTGGAAATCGATCACGCTCCGGCTTAAGGAATACGTTATCTTCATCCTGCTTTTGGAGTTCGGCATGCTCGGAGTATTTCTCGCCTCGGACCTCTTCTTGTTTTATGTTTTTTGGGAAGCGATGCTGATTCCGATGTACTTTATTATCGGTATTTGGGGAGGCCAGGAAAAAATTTATGCGGCGATTAAATTCTTTCTCTATACAATGGCGGGCAGCCTCCTGATGTTGATCGCGATCCTGTCGCTCGGGTATTACGCATCGACGATTCCAGGGGGACATTTTACGACAAATCTAACGACGCTGTATCAAATTGCACCGACCATTCCGCGGAATATTCAAGTGTGGATGTTCCTGGCGTTCACGCTTTCGTTCGCGATCAAGGTCCCGTTATTTCCATTTCATACATGGCTTCCCGATGCGCACGTCCAGGCGCCGACTGCGGGGAGCGTAATCCTTGCAGCGGTGCTGTTGAAAATGGGGACGTACGGGCTGCTTCGTTTTTGCCTGCCGTTGTTCCCGCAAGCCTCGTTTGAATTTACTCCGCTTCTTTCTACGCTGGCAGTCATCGGTATCGTGTACGGTGCTCTCGTTGCAATGGTGCAGACGGATATAAAGAAACTGGTCGCGTATTCTTCGGTGAGCCACCTCGGTTTCGTTGTGCTGGGAATTTTTTCGATGACGGAGGAGGGGATCCAGGGGGCAATGATCCAAATGATCAACCACGGACTTTCTACCGGCGCCCTCTTTTTGATCGTCGGGATGCTGTACGACCGGAGGCACACGCGGGATATCTCTCAGTTCGGCGGTTTGTCCAAGCAGATGCCGGTCTTCGCAGCCTTCTTTATGATCGTTATGCTTTCATCCATCGGGCTTCCCGGCCTTAACGGATTTGTCGGCGAGTTTCTCATTTTACTTGGATCGTTCAAATCGACGTTCCTGGGATCACATGTGTATACTATTGTTGCGGCGACAGGAGTGATCTTTGCAGCGGTCTACATGCTATGGATGTTTCAACGCGTCATGTTTGGCAAATTGACGAACCCAGCAAACCAATCCCTCCACGATCTGTCGATGCGTGAGATTGCCGTATTGGTTCCTATCCTCGTGTTCATTGTGTGGATCGGAGTGTATCCGTCGACATTTTTAAGAACATCGGCGGCGTCAACGAAGCAAATTGTTAAGATTCTTGAGCAGACGAGAAGCGGAGAGATTCATTCAGCAATACCAAGTGCGGGCCAGGACAAACGGTAGATATGAGTCCTTTTCGGTTGGGTGCAAAAATATCGTTGTCTCTTGTTTTTTTCACCTCGCTGGCGTTCGCCGGCGGGGAATCGTCTGCATCGCAAGTACAACCTATCATGATGCTGCCGTTCGCAGTTCTTCTTATCGCGATTGCCGTCGTTCCTTTCATAAGCAGGAATTGGTGGAAGAAGAACTATCCTTATGTAGCGGTCGGGCTTGGACTTATTCCGGTTGTCTATTATGTGTTTGCCCTTGACAACGGAGCGAGGATGCTGCAGATCGGGAAAGAGTATATCAGTTTCATTGTCCTTATCGGATCGCTGTTTGTCGTTTCGGGAGGCATTCATCTCCACATCTCCGGGAATTCTACACCGTACGCAAATGTCACGCTGCTTGCGATAGGTGCCGTCGCGGCTAATATTCTCGGAACAACCGGTGCATCGTTGATTTTGATCAGGCCGTTTCTGCGTGTCAACAAATATCGAATGCGCGGTTTTCATGTCGTTTTTTTTATCTTTGTTGTCAGCAACATTGGAGGTGCGCTAACGCCGATCGGTCCCCCGCTTTTCCTTGGGTACTTAAAGGGCGTTCCGTTCTGGTGGATCCTTGAGTCGATATGGTACATGTGGCTCATTGCGCTTGTGATAGTCCTGGCGGTGTTCCTTGTGATCGATACTATCAGTTTTCGTAAGTTCGAAGCCGGTCCAAAACATCTTCTCCGTTCACAGCTGCATGAAGATGCTGAAGTAAATGGAATGCACAACGTCTTTTTTCTTGCCGTGATAGTGGCGGCGGTTTTCGTGGAGACTCCTTCGTTCCTTCGTGAAGCGTTAATGATTGCGGCGGCGGCAGGCTCCTATTTCACGACGCGAAACGAGATTCACGTGAAGAACGATTTTAATTTTGGACCAATCAAAGAGGTGGCCATCCTGTTCGTCGGAATATTCGCAACCATGGTTCCGGCGCTGGACTGGCTGGAACTTAACGCCGGTTCGGTCGGCCTCACAAAGGCAGGACAATTTTACTGGGGGACCGGGGTTCTCTCGGGCGTGCTTGACAATGCGCCGGCGTATCTCAATTTTCTCAGCGCCTCGATCGGCCTTTTTGTTGACAAAAATATCGTTGCCGAAGTCAATCACCTTGTCGCTTCGCACGGCGCCGGGATGACAGCGATCAGCAGTGTCCGCGCGGATGAGATCCGGAACACTTTTGCGGCGCTCACAAGATTTCATCCCGACCTTGTAGCGGCGGGGAGCGTTCCTCTTTCCGTCGTTCAGGTTTCGTACTTGCTTGGCAACCGCGACCTCTATTTGAAAGCGATCTCAGTCGGCTCGGTCTTTTTCGGTGCGTGCACGTATATCGGCAACGGTCCGAACTTCATGGTCAAGTCTATTGCAGAGCAGGCGGGCGTGGCGATGCCTTCTTTTTTTGGATACATCGGACGCTACACCGTTCCCGTTTTGCTTCCGACGTTCGCCTTGATATGGTTCTTGTTTTTCCGTTCATAGATTCTCGCAAAGGTTGAGTGTATGGTTTTTTCGTTCTCAGACTTATATGGAGTATCTCCCATTCTCTCGGTCTCGATCACGGCGATCGTTGCCCTGGTCGTCAAATCGGCGGTGCGGAAGAGCGAGACCGCAATTATCGTTATTGGAATTACGGGGATATTTGTCAGCATGGTCTTCAGCGTGCTGACGTTTTCGATCAGCTCCACGGCTTTTAACGACATGGTGCTCGTTGGCGGGTACGCGAGCTTCTTCGACGTTCTCTTCCTTATAGCAGGGTTGCTGACGTTCCTGCTTTCTGAATCGTACCTGAAAAAAGAAGAAATCAATTTCGGCGAGTTTTACGTGCTCGTTCTTCTCGCCATTGCCGGAATGATGCTGATGGGGTCGTCGGCGGATCTGATCACACTGTTTCTCGGCGTCGAATTGATGTCGGTCTGCTTTTACGTCCTCGCCGGATTCATGAGAACGAAACTCAGTTCCAACGAAGCCGCGTTGAAATACTTTCTCCTCGGAGCATTCTCAACGGGGTTTCTCCTGTACGGCATCACTCTTATCTACGGCACAACCGGGACGACAAATCTCTTGCGCATCGCATCCGTTCGTCCGAGTGCCTCGCTGCCGTTGTGGTATACCATCGGCCTTGGATTGCTGCTTGTCGGGCTGGCCTTCAAAGTTGCGGCCGTTCCGTTCCACATGTGGGCGCCGGACGTGTATGAAGGTTCGCCGACCACGGTCTCGGGGCTGATGTCCACCGGGGGAAAATCCGCGGCCTTCGCCGCAGCGGTGCTGGTATTTGCGATCCCGATGGCGCAGCACGACGAGCATTTCAAATTCATCCTCGCAGTGTTGGCGGCCGGTTCGATGATCGTCGGGAACCTCTTCGGGCTTGCGCAAACCAACCTGAAGAGAATGCTTGCGTACTCGAGCATTGCTCATGCGGGATACATGCTGATCGGCATTGCATCGGGAGTCTCTCTCGGGCAGCAAGGGATTCTCTTTTATCTCGTGTCGTACACGTTTACAAACCTCGGAGCGTTTGGCGTCATTTCGATCCTCGAAAAGAAGTCGGGAGGGAACGTCACGTATGAGGAGTACGCCGGACTCGGATCGCGCAGGCCTGTCATCGCCGCGCTGTTGTCGGCGTTTATGTTTTCTTTGACGGGCATCCCGCCATTTGCAGGGTTTATCGGGAAGTATTATCTCTTTACGAGCGCCGTGCAATCGCATATGACATGGCTGGCCATTCTCGGCGTGATCACAAGCCTCATATCGGCGTACTACTATCTGCGCGTTGTTGTCTATATGTATTTTCGCGATGCGAAAGATTCGGCAGAAATTCGAGTGCCGCGGCTTGCGCTTTGTTCCATCGTAATTTCGGCGGCGGGAATTGTGCTTCTTGGAATTCTCCCTTCACTCGTTCTTAATGTTACGCAGTTGCTTTTTTAGTTCTCATTCGGGAATTTGTACCGTCCACTTGTGCTTCTGACCAGTGGGCGGTTTTCTTTTTTGGAGTATTCATGCTCTCTCTTGTTGATTCCCGCCAAATGATGGACCTCGACGAGAGGGCCGTTCATCAATTCGGCATGCCGTCGATTCTCCTGATGGAAAACGCAGGGCGAAGCGTCGTCGAAGAAATTGAACGGCGATTCGGTCCGATCGCTGGAGCCTCCATCCTCGTCGCTTCGGGAAAAGGGAAGAACGGCGGGGACGGATTTGTTGCCGCACGGCATGCTCTACAGCGTGGGGCGAATGTTACGGTGCTTCTGCTTGGAGCTCAGACCGAACTTCAAGGCGACGTGAAATCAAATTATGATATTCTCAAGAACGCCGTCGGCGCCCGATTGAACCTCTCTCACTCGTTCAAGGAAAAAGAGTTCTCGAGGATGAGGTATGACTTTATTATCGATGCGATATTTGGGACATCGTTCCATGGTGAAATACATGGGAGGTTCAAAACTGTTGTTGAATGGATCAACAGCCAGAAGAAATCAAGAATCATCGCGGTGGATATTCCTTCCGGTGTGAATGCCTCGACCGGGGAGTGTTCTTCGGTATGTGTAAAAGCAGAGCTTACGGTAACGATGGCGCTGCCGAAGGTCGGACTGTATTTGGGGAAGGCGCGAGAAGCAACCGGCTCAGTCGCCGTTGCCGATATTCAGATGCCAGCTCCTTTGATGAATCAGCTGAAGTCTCAGCAATTTCTCGTCGAGGAAAAGGATGTTCAACAAGGTCTGCCCGTTCGTTCCATCGAGGCGCACAAACAAAGCGTTGGGAAGATTTTGATCCTTGCCGGATCGAAGGGACTGTCCGGCGCAGCGCTCCTCTGTTCCCAATCGGCGATGAAAGCCGGAGCCGGAGCGGTCGTGCTTGGAATTCCCTCCGCAGTGTTCTCCACTGTGTCGCGGCGAACGCTCGAGGTTATGCCGTTTGAACTCCCATCAACTTCCGAGGGATCATCCGCCTATTCGTCGATTGAGTCACTAGTTCCGAAAATGAAGTGGGCTGATGTGATTCTGATAGGCCCCGGATTGTCTGAGAACCCGGAAACCGTGAAATTGATCCAAAAAATAATAGCGACCTCGAGTAAAACGCTAGTGATCGATGCGGATGGATTAAATGCGCTGTCGAAGGACATTTCTCTTCTTAAAAAAAGAAAATGCGAATCTGTTATCCTTACGCCGCATCTCGGAGAATTCTCACGGTTGAGCGGACTCTCGGTCGAAGAGATTGACAAAAATAAAATAGAAATTGCCCGGTCATTTGCCCGGAAGAACAATGTTGTTCTCGTTTTGAAGGGAGCCTCGACCATTGTCGCTGATCACGAGGGAAACATCTTTGTCAATTCCACCGGAAACCCCGGGATGGCTACTGCGGGCTCCGGAGACGTGCTTGCGGGTGTTATTGCTGCTCTCGTGGGTCAGCACAACACACCCGTTCAGGCAGCGATCAATGGAGTGTATGCTCATGGGCGTTCCGGAGACATTGCACGGGATGAGCTTGGAGAGATGGGTATGCTGGCAAGCGATATCATGCGGCGGATTCCCGCAGTCCTCAAGCATCTGCAGGAGAAGAGACCTCGAGTCGTATAACGTTCAACCAGGCAATAGTTGTCGCAGCGATCCTGCTTCGCGTTCGGCAAAGGGTGTTCACGCAGGGAAGGAAACTCGAAACACGCAAGGTTTATGGCACTCCAGAGCATCGTACTTGTAGTCCTCATTATTTTCAGCGGCCTGTTCGCATCGTCCGAAATTGTTTTCATTGTAGCGAACAAAGCAAAGCTGGAAGTCAGAGCGCGCAGGAAGAAATTCGGTGCGGCCCGGGCATTATCATTTGTCAGCTCCCCTGAAGACTACCTGACGACCGTTCTCGTTGGAAACAATATAGTCAACGTCGCTTTTTCGTCGATCGCGGCAATACTTCTGCAGCAGCGTTTCCACCTGCCCGATACGGTCATCACGATCATGATCGCGCTGGTGATCTTGGTATTTGGGGAGCTGTTTCCCAAATCGCTCCTTCGGATCGTAGCCGACGCGGTCGTTCCGTACGCTTCATCTTTTCTTCAGACATGCCACGCCTTTTTTTTTCCGCTCATCTGGGTGACGCAGCAGACATCGAGAGTTATCGTATCGTCGCTGGGTTTTGAGAAATCAAATGTCGGAAGGTTCCTGCACAAAAAGGACGTCGAGATCCTTCTGAAGGAAAGCGAAGAAATGGGGGAGGTCGGAAAGGAAGAAGGAAAAAAGATCATCAAGGTGATCACGTTGAGCGACGTGCTTGCGAAGGACGTTATGAAGGCACGGGCAAACGTCGTCGGCGTTGACATAAAAACTCCCGTGAGACAGGCGTGGCAGGTGCTCGTCGAACGAGGCTATTCGAAATTGCTCGTGTACGATCAAACAATCGACAATATTATAGGCGTCGTTTTTGCACGTGATTTTTTTTCACGGCCGCGAACGCTCACGCAAATCCTGAGGGAAACAGTATTTGTCCCTGAAACGAAGAATTGTTCCGACTTGTTTCGGGATTTTCGTCTCAAGAAGATCTCGCTCGCCGTCGTCGTGGACGAGTTCGGAGGGACGGCGGGGGTTGTTACGTCGGAGGACATCCTTCAGGAATTTCTCGGAGAGATTTCCGACGACCAGCAGGACGTCGAGCAGCAGGTGAAAGCGTTGTCCGACGGTGGGTTTCTTGTGAACGGAAGGACGGAAGTTCAAAAACTTCACGCAGCATCGGGCCTGCATATCCCTGACGGCCCGTACGACACGGTCGCTGGTTTCGTCATGCATGCCCTCGGGCGAATTCCTTCCGAAAAAGAAGAAGTCAGAATAGGGCCGCTGTTGATCCAGGTTCTGAAGGCGACAAAAACAAAGATCGAATTGCTCAAGATCCGCGTGCAGCAGGTGATATGAGGATACTGCATTCCGTTGTGGAGTGGCTCTTCACGTTTCCGATGTTCCGGTCGCTGCGCCACAGGAACTATCGCCTTTTCTTCTTCGGGCAGCTCGTTTCGCTGGTTGGGACGTGGATGCAGAATATCGGACAAGCATGGCTTATCTACCAGTTGACGCATTCAGCCGTTTGGCTGGGCGCTGTGGGTTTCCTTACATCGGTTCCCGTTCTCTTGTTCTCGATGTTCGGTGGAACGGTTGCCGATAAGATCTCAAAGAAGCGTCTGATCACAGCGACGCAGATTGCATCGATGATGCAGGCGTTCGTCCTTGCCGCGCTGGTGTGGACTGATTCGATTACTCCGGAGGTGGTCGGAGTGCTGGCGTTCACGCTGGGAACCATCAACGCGTTTGACATGCCGGGGAGACAATCGTTTGTGGTTGAAATGGTTGGGAAAGAAGATCTTCCGAACGCCATCGCTCTCAATTCCGCGGTGTTCAACAGCGCAAGGATGTTCGGACCTGCCATCGGCGGCATCGTGATCGGCATTCTCGGAGTCGGCTGGTGTTTTTTTCTCAACGGCATTTCGTTCATTGCTGTCATCATCGGGTTGTCGTTGATGAATGTCGAAGAGCGGGCGCCCAGAAGGAGCGAGTCTTCGATGCTGCAATCGATTAAGGAAGCTGTGGCGTATATCCAGTCTGATGCGACGATGAAGGCAATAATGACTCTCGTTGCCGTGGTGACAATTTTTGGGTGGTCATACTCCGTGATGCTCCCGATCTTTGCCGACAGGATACTGGGGATCGGCGCCATAGGGTTTGGAAATCTCCTTACCGCAAACGGCATCGGAGCTCTTATTAGTGCGCTGACCGTAGCGTCGTTTGGACATAAGGTGCCGCCTCGCACGTTCATTTATTCCGGGTTATCCATTTTTATTTTTTCTATTTTGATCTTCACCGCTTCGACATCGCCGCTCCTCTCGATGGTCTGCATGATCGGCGTGGGAATCGGTCTTATCGCGTTCTTTGCTACGGCGAATGCTTCGCTGCAGATGCGCGCTCCGGATCATTTGCGGGGAAGAGTGATGGGGCTATATTCTCTGGTGTTTCAGGGATTTTTTCCGTTCGGAAGCTTAGGGATTGGAATGTTGGCAAATGCAGTCGGCGTTCGGCTTGCCATCGCGGGAGGCGCGTCCGTTTGCGGAGTATCGGGGGGATTCATGTATCGCATTATGAAAAAGAAAAGGGAACGCACTTAAATGAGAGAGAATTTCGGTATGAAAGTATTGCAACGGTTCATCGTATGCTGTCTGCTGCTGCCGCTCTACGTCTACGGCCAATCGGCCGACGATCAGATGTTCCGAGCCGCCGTGAGTGTCTCGTCTGATACTGCAAAATTGGGGGGGCTGAACAGGTTTATTGCGGCATATCCTCAAAGTAAATTAATTGGGGACGCGTACAGGGCGAAGTTCAGCATTCTTATTACGCTCCATCAAGACAGCGCGGCATTTTTTGCCGCACATAGTTGTCTTGCCGCATCGGATTCGCAGAGCCTTCCCAGCGCGCTGCATTATATCGCGATGGAACTGGCCTTCAGAAAAGAATACGCCGACAGCGCGTTAGTTCTTGTAGACTCGGCGATCTCCCTCTATCAGCGTAAACACGGAAGATTGACTCCCGTGCTGCTGTACACCAGAGCAGCGAGTCTTTTTCTTCTCAAGAAATATCCTGAAGCGGAGTCTGCCCAGCGTCAGGCGATCGCACTCCTGCCTGCTTCAACTATTTTTGATCCGCGATACAGCAACTACTTCTCGCAATTGGGAATGGTCCAGCTTGAAACACACCGGGGAGTGGAAGGGCTGGAACCGTATGTTCACGCCAGTTTTGTTTCGTCTCAACCGTCGTCGGAATATGCGAACATGGATTCGCTGTTCCGCTCGCGGGTGAAGGATTCAACGGTGCTCATTCGTGTCCGCGACAGTTTATTTGAACGCGTCGCGAACGAATATCTCCGTTCTGCCGGCGATACTTCGCGGGCAAAGAGGTTCATCGCGGAGAGTTTTTCGCGAAATCGCGTCTTCGGGGGAAGAGCTCTTCAGTTTGCGCGTGAGGCATACCACAATGCCGCGTCGAGATCCTTCCAAGAACGGTGCGATGCCGCCGCATCTCTCGGCATCGTGCTGGCCAACTCGGGCAACAACATCGAGGCCGAGAAGTTTCTGAACGAGGCTCTCCAAACAGCAATTCCCTCTGAGTCGGAATTATTCCTCGCGCTTGGCAATGTGCAGGAAAGACTGGGTAAGAAGAACGAGGCCTTGGATACGTATCTTGAAGGAGTGATCGTGAGCCGCTCCCCCGCTATTATGAAGCCATTGTCGGCGCTGCAGAAAGAGCTGTACCCTCATGCCTCGATCGATTCTCTGATCGGCTTAGCGCAACATCGCTGGGTAGATTTCTTCCCTCAAAAATACGAACGTCCCGATTCCTTGTCCGACCAGCCGGATCAGAAAACGGTACTCGCAGAACTGTTCACCGGGTCAGAATGCCGGCCATGCCAGGCGGCCGATATCGCTTATAATAAACTGCTTGAACGGTATGACCGGTCGGAACTGACTGTCCTGGAATACCATCTTCATATTCCGAGGCCGGACCCGATGACAAATTCCGATACCGAATTGCGGTCCGAGTATTACGGAGTCAATAGCACTCCGACATCGGTTATCGACGGGACGAACGTTATGAATTCAGGCGGGCAGGGGATCGCAGCGCGGTCGAAATTCGCACTGTATGCCGATGTTATTGACCACGTCCTCTCGACCGCAGCAAAGGCATCCATTAAAATCACATCAAAAATGCGGAAGGGCAAAATTTCGTTCGCAGTCTCTGCGGGCGTGAGCAGCGTACGCAAATCGTACAGGCTGAGGGTCGCACTGGCCGAGGATGAAATTCGTTACCAGGGCGCCAACGGAATATCGGAACACCGGTTCGTCGTGAGGAAAATGATCCGCGGCGCCGGAGGCACTTCGTTCAATCAAAATGGAAAGGCGTCGGTCAAAGACGCATTCACCGTTTCTTCCATCGAAGACCAATTAGAAAAGTACATCAATACCTATGAACGAAAGATGCAGAAGCCGGAATCGGCCTTTAAGGAAAAGAAATTCGAGTTAGACCCCAAGCAATTGTATCTTGTTGCATTTGTCCAGGATGACGCGACACGCAAGATACTTCAATCGACAATCATCAAGGTGAAGCGATGAAATCGTTACACGCGGCGATTGTATTTTTTGTTCTTTCAATAGCCTCGACGAGAGCCGAAAGCGCGGATCGGTTCGAGCAATATTTTGCAGACACAACCTTCCGGTTCGATTACTTTCACACAGGGACAAAGGGGGAAGAACGGATCACATCCGACAAGATGTTCCTCGAAGGAGAATGGCCGGGGAGCCTGACAAACCTCATCGACACGCTGAACTTGGGAGAATATTTTTTTCGAATCACAGACGTGGCCAGCAACCGGACGATCTTCTCACGGGGATACAGTTCGCTGTTCAACGAATGGCAGACAACCGATGAGGCTGGCTCGGGAACGTACCGAACGTTTCATGAGAGCGTCAGATTTCCCTCTCCTCTGAAAGCTTTCCAACTGACCATTTCCCGGCGTTCGAAACAGATGGTGTTCAATGAAATATTCTCGACAGTGATCGACCCCAAAGGAACCGACGTTCATCGTGAACACCGGCATGCCGGAGCCGGGGTCGTCGACATCATCTCGAACGGCGATATCCATTCAAAAGTTGACATCGCAATTCTTGGAGACGGGTATACAAAGGATGAAGAAGACAAATTCTTAAAGGACGCGCGACATTTTACCGATGTATTGTTCTCAACCGAACCGTTCAAACACCGCAAGAAAGATTTCAATGTCCGTGCCGTCGAAGTAGAATCGCGGGAATCGGGAATCGACCGTCCCGACCAGAACATCTGGACCGATCACGCGCTTGGAACCACATACAATACTTTTGGTTCGGCACGGTACGTTCTCACCGATGCGAACAAAGCCGTGAGAGACCAAGCCTCGTCGGCACCGTATGATTTTCTTTTTATCCTCGTCAACACCAACCGGTATGGGGGAGGCGGAATCTTCCAGCTTTATGCCATTTGTTTTGCGACAGGCGAGACGCCCGGCACGGCGTGGCAGGCCGATTATGTTTTTGTCCATGAATTCGGCCATTGCTTCGCGGGTCTCGGCGACGAATATTATTCATCGTCCGTTGCTTACAATGATTTCTATCAAAAAGGTGTAGAGCCGTGGGAACCGAACATTGCAGCAAATATTTCACGGCAAGGCCTGAAATGGGGCGATCTTGTGAAGGCTGAAACGGTGCTGCCGACGCCCTGGAACAAAATCGTGTATGACAGCATGGAAACCGAACGGGGGAAATTAAAACGCGACAGTCCGGGGTATGCAGAGCGCCGGCAGGCTATTCTAGATTCCGAGCACGCAATTCTGAACGATAAGGAAGTATCGGGAGTTGTCGGTGCGTTCGAAGGGGCGGGTTACAGTTCCACCGGCTTGTACAGGCCATCGCTCGATTGCCGGATGTTCTCGCTCAGTCTCGCTGATTTCGACCCGGTCTGTGCAAGAGCAATCAACAGGATGATCGATTTCTATACAAAGTGATTTGTTCCGGAAGAAGTTATTTTAATTGGTGAAGCGATCCCATGTACGTTCTTGGAATTTCTGCCTATTATCATGATTCTGCCGCGTGTCTTCTTGCCGACGGAGAAATTCTTGCTGCGGCGCAGGAAGAGCGGTTCTCACGGAAGAAACATGACCCTGATTTTCCGAGGCATGCTGTTGCCTATTGTCTGAAAGAAGCCGGAATAACAGCCGACAATCTGGAGTGCGTCGCTTTCTATGACAAGCCGCTTCTCAAATTCAATCGTCTGCTTGAAACCTACCTCACCTTTTCGCCGAAGGGTATCCAGTCGTTTCTCATGGCAATGCCGCTGTGGCTCCAGGAAAAACTTTGGATTCCGGATCTTATTGAAAAGGAAATCCACTTTGGAGGGAACGTTCTCTTTCCCGAGCACCATGAATCGCATGCAGCATCGGCATTCTTTCCCTCTCCGTTTGAGCGCGCCGCGATTGTGACCATCGATGGAGTGGGGGAGATGGCGACATCTTCAATCGGAACCGGCCAACACAATACCGTTAAAATTCTTTCAGAACTTCATTTCCCAAATTCCCTTGGTTTGCTATACTCCGCGTTTACGTATTTTACCGGGTTCAAAGTGAATTCGGGAGAGTACAAAGTCATGGGATTGGCGCCGTATGGCGAGCCAAAATACGTCCAGCGTATTTATGACCATCTGATCGACCTGAAGGATGACGGCTCGTTCGCGATGAACATGGAGTACTTCGATTATTGCGCCGGGCTCACAATGACGAACCGAAAATTTGAAAAGCTTTTCGACGGAAAACCACGTACGCCTGAATCGTTGCTGACTCAGAGAGAATTGGACCTTGCACGGTCGATCCAGGATGTGACGGAAGAGATCATGATGCGGATGGCGAAGCATGCGAAAAAGATCACCGGGGAAAAATATCTGTGCCTTGCCGGCGGTGTTGCACTGAACTGTGTTGCAAACGGGAAGATGCTCCGTTCAGGATTGTTCGACGATATATGGATTCAACCTGCCGCGGGGGATGCAGGCGGTGCTGTGGGAGCTGCATACGTTGCCTACCATCAATATCTGAACAAACCCGTAAAGGGAAAAAATGGTCGAGACCGGCAGAAGGGATCATACCTCGGACCGTCATACGACGACGAAACGATCTCTGCGTTTTTGAAGGAATATCATTTGCCGTTCGAACGCGTTGACGATTGGGAAACTCTCTGCGGCACGGTAGCCGATTTCCTGACCCAAGAAAAGATCGTGGGATGGTTTCAGGGAAGGATGGAATTCGGACCGCGGGCGTTGGGCAATCGCTCTATCATTGGCGATGCCCGATCGCCCACGATGCAGAAGAAGATGAACATCAAAATAAAATTCAGAGAAGGATTCAGGCCGTTTGCTCCCTCGGTGCTGGCCGAAGAAGCAAGCGAGTGGTTTGAGCTGGACCGTGAAAGCCCATATATGCTTTTGGTTGCGGATGTGAAGAGGGATAAGCAGTTGTCGATGACGGAGGCTGAGAAGAATCTATGGGGGATCGACAAACTCAATGTTCTGCGATCGCAGATTCCGGCAGTTACTCATGTTGACTATTCCGCGCGGATCCAAACGGTGAACAGGATCGATAATAGCTTATACTACGACCTTATCACCTCGTTTTACAAAAAAACGGGATGCCCTGTTATTGTGAACACATCGTTCAATGTACGAGGGGAACCGATCGTGGCAACGCCGCTCGATGCCTACAAATGCTTTATGAGGACGGATATCGATGTGCTTGTCGTCGGCCGTTTCATTCTCCGCAAGGAAAATCAACCGGCGTATCACGATGACATCCATTGGAAGGAACTGTATGAGCTGGATTAGCGACGTCAATTCCGAATTGAAGCACTTGAAAGTCTCTTCCAGGGAATTGCGGAAGTTCTCATATCTCGTCGGGTCCGTTCTCATGCTCCTCGGAGGAGCCGGACTCTTCAAGCATTGGAGTGTTTCCGTTGTTGCCGCGGTATGGCTCGGAGCGGCGGCGCTGATGGCGTGCGGAGTATTGAACCCAATGTTGTTGAGGAGGGTCTATCTCGTTTGGATGGGGTTCGCATTTGCTCTCGGCTGGATTGTGTCGCGGGTAATTTTGATTTTTTTATTCTATCTTGTTATCACCCCGATCGGAATGATCGCCCGGCTTATCGGAAAGAAGTTCATTGATATTACTTTCCCGGGGGAGACCGAGTCGTATTGGGTTTCGAGAGAGGGGTCGAAAAAGACCAACTACGAAAAAATGTTCTAACGGAGGTTGATGTGGCAAAGGTCAAGATCATAGCTGAATACATTGAGTTCTTGAAAGAGAACAAAAAGTGGTGGTTGATGCCAATTGTCTTCGCACTCCTGCTTTTCGGACTGTTGATCGTGATTACAAAAGGAAGCGCTCTCGCCCCATTTATTTATACCTTATTCTAAAGCTAAACCGCATGACCGCGCAGATTTAAACCCCCCAGGCTAAACCTTCTCTTCCAATTTTTTGGAAGAGAAGTGTTCCAAAACTCCCTTCAGAAAAAAATATCACTTTTTGCTTGACAATAAAGGCAAAAAGGCCTACATTTTTTGGAAGCCCTTCCATAGATCTTATGAAACTACTGGTGAAGAATGGCTGTTACAATATATGACATAGCGAGGGAAGCTCAGGTCGGGATAGGGACCGTCTCTCGCGTGTTCAACAACCATCCGAACGTTACTCCGAAGACACGCGACAAAATCCTTTCTGTCGCGAAAAGACTAAACTATCATCCCCATGCCTATGCTCAGGCTCTGGCTCGGAAACGGACAAATACCCTTGCAGCTATCATTCCGTTCTTTACAAATTACTTTTTTATAGAAGTGCTTCAAGGAGTTCAGGACAAGATTTCGAGCCTCGGCTACGACTTGATCCTGTACGGCATCAATCATCCCGAACAGATTGACGAGTATCTTCGCAAAAGCGTCCAGCGCGGCAGGGTCGACGGCATTCTTTTCTTTTCGATGAAATTGCCGGTTTCATTCGTCGACAAGATGAAGGACCACGCAAAACCGGTAGTGCTCGTGGATACCTTTCATGAACAATTCGATTCCCTGGCTGTTGAAAATTTTCAGGGTGCAATGGTTGCCACAAATCATTTGGTTGCTCTCGGCCACAAGAACATCGGCATGATCAGCGCGAACATCAACAGCGTGCCGGCGCGGGAGCGTATCGCAGGATTCAAAGACGCGATTACGTCCGCAGGACTGGAAGTCCATCCTGAAAACATCACGGTAAGCAAACTGACGAAGCAGGACGGATTCAGCCGCGAGGCAGGGTATCAGACGATGAAAGAAATGCTGAGTAACGGTTCACCCCTGCCGACAGCTATTTTTATTTCCAGTGACATACAGGCCATCGGCGCGATGAGCGCTCTTCGGCAGCACGGGGTGAAAGTGCCGCGCGACGTAGCCGTCGTGAGTTTCGACGACATCGAGATCGCTGAGCAGTTCGGGCTCACGACGATGAGACAGCCGATGTACGAAATGGGAGAACTCGCGGTTGAAAAATTGATCTACCGGATGGAGCATCCCTCGGCGCCTCCATCTCAAATAAATTTTTTGCCGAAACTTGTCGTGCGGGCAACCTGCGGCATGAATAAAATGTACTCACCGGTCGAAGATTTTGTGCACGCAAAGGATTGAAATGTATTCTTTGATCCAAGAACCTCCTGCAATGGAGTCCCAGCAGTGATTAACGTTCTACAAATGAATTGCTCTCATCTGCAGCGATCGCTTCTCCAAGCGGCGCTTCTTGCATTCTGCCTAACGTATGTTTCCGCATTCCCCGATACCACCTCAGACACATCACAATTTATAGCCTCAGTCGGAAATACCAAGATATCATACGCAGAGTTTAAGGACAGATACGAGGATTACCTGGTCTTTACCGGTGTCCAGGATAACATGCAGGCGCGGTACGCAATTCTTAACAACATGATCAACGAGATCTTGCTGCGACAGTACGACGACAACTCGAATGTGTACAAAAATCCTGAATACAAAAAAGAACTTCGCTGGGCATGGAAAGAAACGGTTCTCGCGTTTTTGAAAGACCGTGAAGTCTACGCGAAAATATCCGTAACCGATGCAGAGCTTCGAACTGCGTATGAACGGTCGAAAGTCAAAGTTTCCGTGCGTCATTTATACGCGCGAACAGAGGCCGAGGCCGAGAACCTGTACAAGCTGGTGAAGATGGGAGTAAGTTTCAACGAACTTGCGAAGCAGGTCTTCACGGATACCGCTCTGAAGTATAACGGCGGATCCCTCGGCTTCATAACGTGGGGAGAAACCGATCCGAATTTTGAAAGTGTCGCGTACTCTTTAAAAATCGGCGAAGTGTCCCGGCCCGTCAAGACGCTCCAGGGGTACAGCATCATCAAGGTTGATGACAGGGTTGAAGACCCGTTCAAAACAGAAACAGAATTTCTTAACCGAAAAAGAAAGCTTGAACGGGCCCTGAAGATCGACAAGAAGCTCCCTTATGAAAAAGCCTACCTCGAACAAGTGTTCGACACCGGAAGGGTGACGTTCAACGATAGGGGTCTGGAAGCCGTCTGTAATGACCTGAAAAAAAATCCCGTGAATATTTCCGAGACAACGACACATACACCTCAGGACGGTCAATATTGTGCAAGATATGAGAACACGACGTACACGGCACAGGAGATAGAAAGCAAGATCCTTGATGTCCCGGCATTCAACCGCTCAATGATCACCGATGTGAAGCGGCTAAAGGTGGCTCTCCTGGGGTTGTTCATGCAGGATGTTCTTCTGAATATTGCCGGCAAGAAAGGCTACGACTCCACATCGTATGTGACCGAAACGTATGCCAAGCTCGCCAACAACATCTATTTGAACTACAAGAAGAACGAAGTGCTCGATCTCATTCCCGTCTCCGATTCCGAAATTACAAAGTACTACAACCAGAACATCGCGTACTATTCAAACGAAAAAGAAATGAACGTCCAGGAGATCGTCGTCGGGAGCGATTCGCTGGCGTATGCCCTGAAGAAGAGAATTGAGCGGGGAGAAGATTTCGGATCGCTCGCGCTGAAATACTCCCAACGAGCATGGAGTGCGAAGAACAAGGGTATTATGGGCCTCTCGCCGGCATCGCACTTTGGCGAATTGAAAGATACACTGTGGAATGCCCCGATTGGCAGGGTCGTAGGTCCGATAAAATTCGACAAATATGCAGGGCTCTTTCGGGTCATCAGCAGGGAGAACGAACAGCCGATCCCAGCGAATGCCGTCCGCCCGGAAATAGTAAAAGCTCTTCAAAATGAAAAAGGCTTTCCATACATGAAAAGAAGACTGGAAGGTCTTTCAAAGTTGACAACCATAAAAATTAACGACGATCTTGTCAAAAACTACACCATGAATTTAGCCGGGTAGACCTATGACCGAAAATTTCTGGAGAAATTTATGAGAAAACTTTTACCACTTCTTTTTCTCTTTTTACTGCTT
>Ga0265338_10001100_pt1 | contig 44993 bp, 17 predicted proteins | sample 42126metaG_FD_193579 | JGI IMG/M metagenome (GOLD analysis project Ga0265338, IMG submission 193579) | Rhizosphere microbial communities from Carex aquatilis grown in University of Washington, Seatle, WA, United States - 4-21-26 metaG | ecosystem: Host-associated > Plants > Roots > Rhizosphere... | reverse complement strand
GGCACGCTCAACCCGACCAACAAGCTGATGGTGGTCAACGCCCGTTGCGACGGCAGCAGTTGGATCAACGCCTCGGATCGCAATCTCAAGCAGGGCTTTGCTGGCGTGGACGCCCAGGCAGTGCTGGCGCGGGTCACCGCGCTGCCGGTGACGACGTGGAGTTACAAGGCGCAGCCGGGGCAGAAACATCTCGGTCCCGTAGCGCAGGATTTCCATGCGGCGTTCGGTCTCGGCCAGGATGACACCAGCATCTCCACCGTAGATGAAAGCGGCGTAGCCCTGGCGGCCATCCAGGGGTTGAATCAAAAGGTCGAATGCAGAAGTCAAGAGGCGGAAGACAACATCCGAAAACTTGAGGCGGAGAATGCAGAGTTGAAAGAGCGATTGGAATCGCTTGAAAGAAGATTCTCAAGTTCGACGCAAGCGAACTGATGGAAAGGACATTCATGAAGCACCACGATTTCAAGCTCCCGTGCCTGCTGGGGGTTCTGTGCCTCGCAGTTTCGCACAGCGCGAACGCCCAAAGCTATTCCATTGACTGGTACAAGGTCGCCGGCGGTGGTGGCACCAGCACCAACGGCCAGTACCGTCTGAGCGGCACCATCGGCCAGCCCGATGCCGGCGGCCCTCTGACCGGTGGTTCCTATTCACTGACGGGCGGCTTTTGGGCGTTGTACGCCGTTCAAACCCCTGGCGCGCCCACGCTCTTCATCCTGAAATCGGGAAATAATGTAATCCTTTACTGGTCCGCCGCAACGACAGGCTACCAGCTCGAGAGCAACAGCAATCTGACGGTCGGCAGCGGGTGGGGAACCGTTCCAGTGACTCCAGTGACGGTGAACGGATTCAATTACGTCACCAATGGAATCACGCCGGGCAATAATTTTTACCGCCTGCACTCTCCGTAGGACCGACCGTCCGTTGAGGATTTCCCAGACTCCAATAAAAACCTGTAAGTAAAGACGAATTGATTGGAGGCAGGGGTAGGAATCGAACGAGGAAGCTTTACCCTTCCGAGCCTGACACACTCTGTTTCAAGCACCGTTATCGTCTTATTTTACATGGGTTCAAGCTGCTTTCTGGACTGCTCGTTCAACGCTACGCATTGCCCCGTTATGTGAATTCATCGGGAATATATTGAAGGTGGTTTGGGGTTGATGGGGAGTCGGACTTTGAAACGGGTTTCGCCGGGGCGGGATTCAAATTCAATTTCGCCGCCATGACGATCGGGCACGATCCGGTTGCTGATGATCAGGCCAAGTCCGGTGCCGGTGCCAACGGGTTTGGTGGTGAAAAATGGCTCGAACAGGTGTGACTGGACCTCCGGTGGAATGCCCGAATCGGTGTCCACGATTTCAACGACCAGTTGATTGTCTTCCAGGCAAGTTCCAATGCAGATCTTTCCGGCGCCATTGACGGCGTAGATGGCGTTGTCGATGAGATTGGTCCAGACCTGGGTGAGTTCGCTGCCGTAAGCCATGATGCGCGGCACAGAACGATCGTACGCCCGGACCAGCGTCACATTTTTCAGCTTGTGACCCAGCATCGTCAGGGTGTAAGCAGACGCATGATGATCAGCCGAAAAATAACAAGTGTGGAGGTCGTCTGCATCAGAGAATCAACGAAACGCAAATCACTTCCAACCGAATGGCAAAGGCGATGGCGAATGAGATTTCAGGGGTGGCTTTTTTTCAGGCGTTGAAATCGGATTGGCGGTGCGCGGAGAATCGGTTAAACTAACTCCCGTTGAACCATAGGATATTTCCCATTCAATTGCTGAGAGCATGCCTGTGGCGCTGCCAATTTTGCGTGAACGGGTTGCGTCGATGGTTCTTGTTTTGGGCCCGGCCAGCATTGTGTGGGCCGGGGGATTTGGCTGACAACCTGAAAGGAAAAATGAGGATTGACCGCTTGAAACAGGTTCTGATCCTGGGAATGGTTTTTATTTCCAGCATCTGCTCAGCGGCGGTGGCCACCCAATACCTCCGCTGCGAATATTTGAACGACCCGCTCGGCATTGACGCGACCCGCCCGCGCTTGAGCTGGATCATTACCTCGAACCGGAGGGGAGAAATGCAGACCGCCTATCAAATTCTGGTGGCTTCCTCCCCGAAGTTGTTGAACGAAGGCCAAGGCGACCTGTGGGATAGTGGCAAAGTTTCATCGGATGAAAGCTCCCAGATCACTTATGCCGGCGATCCGTTGATTTCCCGTGAGAGCTGTTTCTGGAAGGTCCGTACCTGGGATCGCGATGGCAAGGTGGGGGATTGGAGCCCGGATGCGCAGTGGACCATGGGATTGCTTCAGCCTGCCGATTGGAGCGCTAAATGGATCGAGTCGGTTCCTTCCACCGGAGACACAAATGCTCCCCTGATCATTCGCCAGGCAACCTATGAAGCGGGTGCTGAAGGCCAGTCAGCCGATGTCACCGCCGTCCTGAATAGTCATATCAAGCAAGGTCGCCTGAACGTGGTTGTCAACCGCGAGACGTTGGGCGTGGATCCTGACACCAATGCGGTCAAACGCCTGCGGGTGGAATACGAGTATGGCGGGCGGACGGGCAAAAAGGAGGCGGACGAGAATCAAACCTTGATGCTGCCCGGGCATTCGGCCCCGGTGCCGTATTTGCGGAAGTCGTTTGAACTGGAGTCGCCGGTTCAACGAGCGGTACTCTACGTCACTGCGCTCGGACTTTACGAAGTGAATATCAATGGCCAGCGGGTGGGGGATCACCTCCTCGCTCCTGATTGGACCGACTATCGCATGCGGGTTCGGTATCAGACTTTCGATGTCACTGGCTTGTTGAAAACCGGCGGCAATGCAATGGGCGCATTGCTGGCGGATGGGTGGTTCAGCGGCCATATTGGCAATGGCGGCTATGAGTTCTTTGGAAAGGAACCGGCATTTCTGGCCCAACTTGAAGTGACTTACGTGGATGGTCGCACGGAAAGAATTGTGACCGATGACACTTGGAAATCGCACGACAGCCCCATTCTGTCGTCCGATTTCATGCTGGGAGAAGATTATGATTCGCGTCTGGAAATCAAGGGCTGGGACCAGCCTGGTTTGGACGCAGGCAAGTGGTCTGCGGTCATGGTGCGTGATGAATCCTCCCGTCAATTGGAGTCGCAGGTCATGCCGCCCGTGCGCGAGATTTGCGAACTAAATCCAAAAACCGTCAAAGAACCAAAGCCCGGCGGTTGGATTTATGATCTGGGCCAAAACATGGTCGGCGTTGTGCGGCTGAAAGTTTCAGCCCCCGCCGGCACCAGAATTATCCTGCGCCATGCAGAGATGCTCAATCCTGATGGCACGCTTTACCGCAGGAATTTGCGCGGGGCGCCTTCGATCGATCAATATGTTTGCAAAGGCGATGGTGTCGAAATCTGGCAACCGCGCTTTACTTTTCACGGGTTTCGCTATGTGGAGATCAGCGGCCTGACCAATCCGCCAACGTTAGACGCAGTCACGGGGATTGTCATCGGTTCGGATACGCCCCGCACCGGCGAATTTGCCTGTTCCGATGCGCGGATCAACCAGCTTCAATCCAACATCCAATGGGGGCAGCGCGGCAATTATATCAGCGTGCCCACCGACTGTCCGCAGCGCGATGAGCGATTAGGCTGGATGGGTGATGCCGAGGTGTTCATCTGCACCGCGACTTACAATGCGGACGTCGCGGCCTTTTTTACCAAATGGCTGGTGGATGTGGACGACGGACAATCTCCGGCGGGAGCGTTCAGCAATGTGAGTCCCAACACCAGCCGGGATGTCGGTGGTGTTCCCGCCTGGGGCGATTCGGGTGTTATTTGTCCTTGGACCATCTATGAGATGTATGGCGACCAGCGCATCCTGGAACAGCATCTGCCCGCGATGAGAAAATGGGTGGATTATATGCAATCGCATAGTGACGGTTTGATCCGCGACAAGGACCGGGGCGAAGATTTCGGCGACTGGTTGTCCATAAATGCGGATACGCCCAAAGATTTGATCGGCACCGCCTATTTTGCTTATTCCACACATCTGCTGGCAAAATCCTGCCGCGTACTGGGACGGCCTGCCGAAGCTGATAAATACGATCAATTGTTTGCGGACATCAAGACCGCGTTCAACAAACGCTACGTCGCGGCGGACGGGCGCATCCAAGGAAATACCCAATGCGCCTACGCCATGGCGCTTCAATTTGAACTGCTGCCAGAAGATCTCCGGCCAAAGGCGGCTCAACATCTCAAAGAGGACATCAAAGCCAAGGGCAATCATCTTTCAACCGGCTTTGTCGGCGTGAGCTGCTTGCTGCCAGCCCTGACCCAGGCGGGCAAGGCGGATACCGCTTATGGCTTGCTGTTTCAGGATACGTTCCCGTCCTGGTTGTTCTCCGTCAAACACGGGGCCACCACCATCTGGGAGCGGTGGGACGGTTGGACTCCGGAAAGAGGGTTTCAGGACCCGGGCATGAACTCGTTTAACCACTATTCGCTTGGCTCCTGCGGGGAATACCTCTTCGGTTACATCGGCGGTATCCGTCCCGCAAGTCCCGGCTTCAAAACCATCCTGATTGATCCGGTCATTCGCCATGACCTGACTTGGGCCAGCACCGACTTCGATTCAATCCACGGAAAGATTGCCACCGCTTGGAAAGTAAGAGGCAAACGGCTGACGCTGGAAGTCGTCGTCCCCGCGAACACAACCGCAACGGTCTGCGTTCCAGGCTGGAACCAGGCAAGCATCACCGAGAGCGGCAAATCCGTGGAGAACGCCGAAGCGGTGAAATTCCTGCGCCGGGAAAACGACAAAACCGTTTTTGAAGTGGGTTCAGGAAATTACAAATTTACCTCTGAAATCAGGCGGTGAGAAACAAACTTTCATTGCTCGCACCGCGGAGAGGGGATGGAACGCCGCATTGATGATTCAATTTGGCAGCATGGGCAAGGAGGATTTGGCCCGCCAGCGCTCCCAACGCCATCATCGGCACGGTTCAGACCAGTGGGGGGACAATACATTGATTTCGGATTCGCGGAAATAAAACCGGCCATGCCTTAATTTGACCCGGAGCGCGGATTGTCTCAATCCGCAGCAGCTAGCCGGGTCGCGACACTTCGTCCTGGTGCAAAAACCGCGCGCGCGATCACCGTCGCCCGGATGCCCGCCCGGCGTCAGCTTCAAATCGCCCATGGTGGGCATCAGCAATATATTGCCCAAATCCGGACACCCGGTTCCGGTCAGGTGGTTGTGCGAAAAACCCAGGAGGCTGCTTTCGGTACAGTGACAGCCAGAAGATCCGTCCCAAGTGTTGTCCCGAGTATCAGGCGAGAGCTATACCCTGCCGAATGGCACGCTGGCTTCGGGATGCACGTGTCCGTGCTCAGCCGTGCCGATCAGGGGATTCACCTCATCCACCGGGGATTAGGCGGAGCAAATGGCGAAAGTCAGAATAAACGACAGGCAAAAAAAGTTCTCCCGGCCGGGGCAATAATTCTCCCGGTGATGGATTTATTCATGGTTGATATTTGTTCATCGTTGCGCGGATCGCGATGCGATTCATGTGGCCATTTCATGCCACATTGCTTTGGGTGATTTTCCTGCGAGAATGCGCCATGCACCCGCCCAAAGCTGCCAAGCCCGAGCCATCATCAGGGTTTTTGAAATCCAAGATTCATTCCCGTTAACCATTTTTATGAGAAGTTCAAGCGGTGGCGCGCGATCGGGTGTTCGCCGGCCCCAACGTATTGGCGGGCAAAACGACACGGCCGGCAAGCTGGGTTTTGCGCCAGCTCCGCTGAAATGGGCGTTGTTTTTTATTCTGTGTCTGATAGCCGCCGGCCATGTTGGCGCCTGGCAGATGAAACAAGCGCCCTTGATGACGCGCTGGGCCGCCCTGGTGGACACCAACAATCCGCTGCCGGAATATCCGCGCCCGCAACTGGTCAGAACCAACTGGCTTAATTTGAATGGCATCTGGCAGTTTCAGGCAGGCGCCACCAACGATCCAGTGCCCACCGGCCAGACATTGTCCGGCGAAATTCTTGTCCCCTATCCGATGGAGTCGGCGATTTCCGGCGTCATGCAGTACCAACCCTTTTCCTGGTACCGGCGGATCTTCACGGTGCCGCCCGCCTGGGGTGGCAAGCGGATCATTTTGCACCTGGACGCGGTGGACTGGCAGTCGACAGTGTATGTCAATGGCCAGAATGCCGGCGTCCACAAGGGTGGCTACGATCCGATCAGCTATGACATCACGCCGTATTTGAACGGCAGCGGCACGCAGGAATTGATTGTGCGGGTTTACAATCCGGTGGACAACGCCGGCCAGCCGCGTGGCAAACAGACGCTGTATCCCGGCGGCATCATGTACACCTCATCCACGGGCATCTGGCAACCGGCCTGGCTCGAGCCGGTGGATCCTTCCGGCGTCAGCGATCTGCAGATCGTGCCGGATGTGGACAATTCGCGGTTGCGGCTGACCGTCAACACGTACGCCACCGGCGGAGTGGCGGTGGTGGCAACGGTTCTGACCAACGGCGTCACCATCAACAGCGTGGCCGGCAACCCGCAGACGGAACTCGACATTCCCTTGCCCAATCCAACCTTGTGGTCGCCCGACAATCCATTCCTCTACGACCTGCAGGTCACGGTTATTCACAATGGCGTGACCAACGACAGTGTAACGAGTTATTTTGGCCTGCGGAAAATTTCCATCAACGTGGTCAACGGCACGCCCGAAATGTTTCTGAACAACCAGCCCTGTTTTGAAATGGGGCCGCTGGACCAGGGCTTCTGGCCGGACGGCATTTACACCGCGCCGACCGATGCGGCCCTCGCCTACGATTTGCAGCAGGAAAAGGCACTGGGCTTCAACATGGTTCGCAAGCACATCAAGGTGGAACGCCAGCGCTGGTATTACTGGGCGGACAAACTGGGATTGCTCGTCTGGCAGGACATGCCGAGCTGCAATTCCTACACGGGCAGTCCGCAACCGGTGGATGCGGCACAGTTCATCACCGAACTTACGAACCTGGTGACGCATCACTGGAACAGTCCGTGCGTCATCATGTGGGATATCTTCAACGAAGGACAGGGACAGCAGGACACGGGTCAGACGAACACGCCCTATCTGGTTCAACTGGTGAAGACCTTGGATCCCTCGCGCCTGGTCAATCAAGCCAGCGGAGGCAACTATTTCGGTGTCGGCGATGTTCTGGACAATCACAGTTATCCTGCCCCGGGGGATCCCACCAGCGGCACGCAGGCGCCGGTCGACGGCGAATATGGCGGCATCGGCTTTCAAATGGCCGGACACCTGTGGAATCCCGCGCTCGCCGGGGGAAATTACGTCGGCGCCAACACCACCAATGACATCGCCACCATTTACGATTCATTCGTCGATGACCTGGTTTACTACAAATCCGGCGACGGTTTGAACGCGGCGGTCTATACGCAAATCACTGATGTTGAAAATGAATGCAATGGCTTGATGACGTACGACCGTTTTATGAAACCGTCGCCCAGCCTCATCAATGCTTCCGACCAGAAGGCGGTCACGGCACGGATGTATCTTTCCACGGTGTTGCCCGCCTCCCAAAACCAGGGCCGCACCTGGACCTATACCACGTCGGCGCCCCCGTCGAACTGGAATGCGCCCAATTTCGATGACTCCGCGTGGAGCAGCGGTCAGGCTGGTTTTGGTACGAGCTTCACACCTGGAGCCGTTGTTCGGACAACCTGGAACACGTCGGATATCTGGATCCGGCAATCCTTCACGATGGGGCCCATGACTCCGGTGGATCGCGCCAATCTGGTTTTTTATGTTTATCATGATGAGGGTTGTGAAATCTATCTCAATGGAGTGCTGGCCGCGTCCGCCGCGGGTTACGCCGCCTCTTATGTCATGCTGCCGCTGAATGCAGCCGGCCAGAATGCCCTGATGGCCAATGGCACCAACGTCATTGCCGTGCATTGTCATCAGACCAGCGGAGGGCAGAATATCGACGTTGGCATTTCCAAGAAGGTGCTGGTAATGAACTCGCTGGTGGTGCCCACGGATTACACCGGCTATTGGACATTGGATGAAACCAATGGCACGACGGCGAACGATTCATCGGGAAATGGCAATACCGGGACGGTCAGTGGCGCCGGCTGGTCGAGCGTTGGCAAGGTGAACGGCTGCCTGAACTTTAATGGCCTCAACAATTACGTCCAGGTTGGCAACCGCCTCAGCAACGATTTCAGCGTCACCTTCTGGGTCAACACCACTCAAGCTGGCGGAACGGGGCAGTGGTGGCAGGGAGTTGGTTTGATTGACGGATATGTGGCGGGCGGGGCCAATGATTTTGGCACGGCGTTGTCGGGCGGCAAATTTGCCTTTGGCACCGGCAATCCGGACACCACCACGGTTTCCACCACGCCGATCAATGATGGCGTGTGGCATCAATGCGTGGCGACGCGACAACAAGGCAGCGGCAAGCTGGCCCTGTACGTGGATGGAAATCTGCAGGCCACCGGTGTCGGCGGCACCCATTCGCTGACGGCGCCAACGCAGCTCCGGTTCGGTTCGCTCCAGACGGGCACCGGTTTTTTCGGCGGCAGATTGGACGACATCAAAATCTACGACCGGGCCCTCGGCAGCAACGAAGTGACGGCCTTGTACTGGGACAGCGCCTCCCGCGCCACCGCGCCGACCAACCTGGCGGCCATCGCGGGCAACAATCAAATCAGGTTAAGCTGGACGGCGATTCCCGGAGTCAGCGGCTATGACTTGAAACGAGCCAGCCAAACCGGCGGACCTTATGCCTCCATCGCAAATTTATTAAATCCGGTTTTCACCGACAGCTCGGTTACCAACGGCAACACTTATTTTTACACTGTGGCGGCCGAGAATTCCCTGGGTGATGGCACCAACTCGGCGACGGTCAGCGCCACGCCTTCGCTGGCCGCGTCGCTGAAAACCTGGTTCGCAGCGGATGCCATCACCGGGCTGGCCAACGGCGCGGCGGTGGCCACCTGGGCGGACATCAGCGGCAACAATGATAATGCCACGCAACCCAACGCCAGCCAGCGTCCCACCTATTTGGCCAATGCCCTGAACGGTTTGCCCGCCGTGCATTTCAATGCCGGGGGCAGCAACGCCTTGATCTTTGCCCGTCCGGTGCAGGATGACTTCACCATTTTCTGCGTGTTTCGCAGCACGCAAGGCTTCGGTACCGGCAGCCTGTATTACCAGGGCGCCGGCCTCGTGAATGGGGAAGTTCCCGGGCCAACGACCGATTTCGGCACCTGCCTTTTTGCCAATGGCCAGATTTGCGCCGGCACGGGCAATCCTGATGTGGCCATCAATTCCTCCCCCGGATTCAACGACGGGCATCCTCATGTCCTTACCTTCCGGCGCACGGAAAGCAGTGGTGAAGTGGATCTGTTTGTGGACGGCAGTTTCATCGGGAACACCACGGGAAGCCAGAGCCCGCTGACCGCTCCCAATCAACTGGCCTTGGGCGCGCAGCAGACGATGATCAATTTTCTGACGGGCGACATTGCCGAGGTCAGAATTTATGATTCCGCACTCGCCGACAATGATCGGATTGCCCAGGACCGCACACTCATTCACAAATGGGGGGTCAATGTGCCGGCGGCGCCCACGGGTTTGCTGGCCGCCACCGCCAATGAGCAGGTGCAACTCGACTGGAACCTGATCCCAGCGGCGACGTATTATAATCTCAAACGTTCGACGAACAGTGGCGGTCCATATACGGTCATCGCCAGCCCTTCCGCGAACAGCTTTGTTGACGCCACGGTGGTCAACGGGACGACCTATTATTATGTGGTGAGTGAGGTGACCGCACTCGGGGAGAGCGCCGATTCGGCGGAAGTCAATGCCGCGCCTTCAGCTCCAGCAGTCACCGCCTGGTTCAAGGCGGATGCCATCGCCGGATTGGCGGACGGGGCGGCGGTTGCCACCTGGACCGATGCCAGCGGCAACGGTTATAACGCGGCACAATCCACCCCAAGCCAGCGTCCCAGTTATTTGGCCAACGCGATAAACGGCCTGCCGGCGGTGCATTTCAACAATGCCAACAACACCTGCCTGGCCTTCAATCGTCCGGTGCAGAATGATTTCACCATCCTGTGCGTGTTCCGCAGCACCCAGGGAATCGGTACCGGCATGCAGTTTTATCAGGGAGCCGGCCTGGTCAACGGTGAAGTTCCCAACACCACGAATGATTTCGGCACCAGTCTCAACGCCAGCGGACGGATCCTGGCCGGAACCGGCAATCCCGATGTAACGGCCGCGTCCAGTTCCGGCTATAACGACGGGACACCGCACTTGATGACCTTCAAGCGCACCCGGAGCAGCGGCGCGCTTGCCTTGTACCTGGACGGTCTGCTGTCCGCCACGGCCACTGGCGGCGTCCAATCGTTGACCGCACCCGGCCAGCTGGTTCTGGGCGCGCAACAAAACCTGATCAATTTTTTAACCGGTGACATTGCCGAGGTGAAAATCTTCAACACCGCCTTGTCTAATCTGGACCGCAAGGCTGAAGAGAGCGTGCTGGCATGCAAATATGGCATTTCGGGTGGCACTGGAGCCCCGGCAACTCCCGCGGGATTGACCGGCATCGCCGGCAACCGCCAGATTGCGCTTACTTGGTCGGGCAGTTCCGCCGCGGCCGCCTATAGCCTGAGTTCGTCCACCCACCCCAACGGTCCATTCCAACTGTTGACCAGCGGTCTCACCGCCAACAGCTATGGGGATACGAATGCGACAAGTGGACAAACGAACTATTACGAGGTCGCGGCGGCGAACGGCTGCCAGGTCAGCGGCAACTCGACGCCGGTCGGGATCTTTCTGCCCAATCCGATGTTGTTCCTGGTGAATACCGGATCCAATACGCTCAGCCTCAGCTGGCCGGCCTGGGCCAATGATTGGGAATTATACTTTGCCACCAATCTGACGCCCCCAACATTATGGTTTCCTGCCACCAATGCCGTGGGCAGCAATAAAGGACAATTCAACGTGACCATACCGATCAATTCCGAGATGCGTTTCTTCCGGCTGAGCGCTCCTTGAGTTGCGGGGGCGACCTGGAACCGACCGTTCTGGTCAGGCGACGTTTGTAGTTTGGGTTTGTATCTGGCCGGCGGGCACAGACGGCGCTTTACGCGAAAAGTGTATCGGTTAAAGTAGTCCATACTTTGACAAGAAGACTTTTCATTTGCCTGATTACCTGTTTGTCAGGGCTTGCGCTTTTTTTTGACCAGGCCAGCGGTTCCGATTTTGATCTGGCAGAAACGGCCGGCACCATTCGCATCTGGCATGCGGTTGACGGCTTGCCGTCGGATTCGGTGACGACAGTTGTTCAGACGCATGATGGTTTCCTCTGGGTGGGCACCCTGGCGGGATTGGTCTGGTTTGACGGGGTCAAATTCACCGAGATCAAACTGGAACCCTCCGCCACCAACAATCCGATTCACGTCACCGCCTTGTGTGAGGACAGCGACGGTCATTTGTGGATCGGCACTCAGCAGAACGGGCTGTTTCAACTGGCCCAAGGCCGATTACGGCATTTTGGCCGGGAGCAGGGGCTGCCTTACGATAACGTCACGAGCCTCGCTGCGGACAACCGGGGACAGGTCTGGATTGGCAGCAAGGCCGGATTGACCCTTTGGACGGGGCAACATTTCAAGTCGTTCACCAAGCAGGACGGATTGGCGGATGAATTTGTTGCGGGGGTGAACGTGGCGCGTTCAGGAATCGTTTGGATCACGACGCGCACCGGAATGTTCCGGTTCATCGACGGACACATCTCGCCTTATGTGTTTCAGACGGAAAGCCAGGGTCGCAGTCCGGAATATCTTGGCACTTATGAGGACCGGCGGGGGAATTTGTGGGCCTTTGGTGACACCTACCTGATCAATCTGGCCGAGGGCAAACGTTTCAATTATTTCCGCAGCTCCGAGTCGGCTTCCGTGCGCATCTGGAGTTTGTGTGAAGGCCAGGATGGCCGGATCTGGATCGGCACGAGTGGCCGAGGTTTGTTCTGTTTTGAAGAAAACCGTTTTCAGCCGGTGATTCTCGGCGAAAACCGCTGGCCCTATGACGTCCGGGCCATTTGTGAGGATCACGAGGGCAATCTCTGGCTCGGCACCTCCGGCGGCGGACTGGTGCAACTGCGGGCCCAGTCCGTACACATCCTTCCGGCGGGACAGGGTTTGCCCAATAGTCCGCCCACGGCACTCGCCTTGGATCCGGGCGGAAGGCTGTATGTGGGATTGCAGCGCGGCGGTTTGTTCGTGGGTGAATCCGGCCGCTTTGACCGGGTGGGTGGAAGCGGCGGATTGGAAGTGCAGAACTTCATTTCGTCCGTGCGAGTGGCCCGGGACGGCACCGTTTGGGCCGGCACCTTGGGCGATGGCCTGTACGGCTTGAAAGACGGGAGGGAAATTCATTTCACCACTGCGAACGGACTGGCGGATGACTCCGTGCTGGCCTTGTGCGTGGACGCGGAGGGCGCGATTTGGGCTAGCACCAGTGCAGGGACAGTTCATCGATTTGCCGCTCAAGGCGTGACCCGGTTTGACGCCGCCCAGGGTTTGCCCGGAGCGCCGGTGACCGCAATGATTCCATCCTCGTCCGGAGGGCTCTGGTTGGGTTTGCAGGACGGTCAGATTCTGCGCGAAGAAGAGGGGCGGATTATTGGCGCGGAAGGGGAGAGGCTTCCGGCAGGTTTTCCAGTCCTGGCCTTGCAGGAAGGGGAACAAGGGCGGCTCTGGATCGGCACCTCCGGCGGCGGCCTTTCCTGTTTGATTGGCGGCGTCGGGATGAACTGGACCACCAGCAATGGCCTGCCCAACGACATCGTCGCCGGGGTGGTGGAAGATCAGGCGAAGAATTTGTGGCTGGCCACCGGCGCTGGAATTTTTCGGGTCAGCAGTGGGGATGTTCGTAAAATGCTTGATAATCCGGCGGTTTCGCTCGCAGGCAAATTGGTGTCCGGGGCAAAAACTTTGCCCGAATCACAGACGGTTTCCGGCGGGATTCGCGCCGTGCTTTCAGCGGGTGGACAGCTTTGGTTTGCCACTTCCGAGGGTGTGTTGGATGCAGACACACACCAATCGGATGGCGAGCCTTCCCTGATCCCGCTTTGCATCGAGAGTGCTGCGTTTAACGGCCAGCCGCCCTTTTCCTTGCTTCAAGGCGGACTGTGGTCGTCCGCCGGCACCAATAACGCGCCCCTCAAAGCCCCGGCCGATTTGCGGTCGCTGGACATCCATTTTACTGCATTGAATTTTGCCGCCCCCGGGGAAATCCATTTTCGGCACAAGCTGGAAGGCTCTGACGCAGACTGGGTGGACGATGCCGGCGTCCGGCTGGCCCACTATGGCCGGCTGAGTTACGGCCATTACCGTTTCCGCCTCGCCGGTCGCCACGCTGATGGGGCCTGGCAGGAAGCCGCGGACACTTTCGCCTTTGTAGTCCCCACGCCTTTCTACCTCCAATCCTGGGCCATCGGTTTGTTTGCCCTGTCAGCGATTGCCCTCGTGGCCGGCATTGTCCGCCTCGTTTCACATCGGCGCTTGCGCGTCGCCCTTGCGCGGCTCGAGCAGCAACAGTCGCTGGAACGCGAACGGATGCGCATCGCGCGGGACATGCATGATGAAATGGGGTCGAAACTCACCAAAATCTCCTTTCTGAGCGAGCACATCCAGGTGGATGCGGATGCCGCAGGTCCGTTCGCCGACAAAATTGAATCCATCGCCCAGACTTCCCGGGAATTGCTGCAGACCATGGATGAGATCGTCTGGGTCGTCAATCCCCGCAACGACACGTTGGAAAATCTCGTGACCTATCTGGGCCATTACGCGGTGGAATATTTTCAGAACACTCCGATCGAATGTGAAATACGGTTGCCCCACGAAATCCCGCAAAATCCCCTGTCGTCGGAGATGCGGCACAATCTGTTCCTGGCTTTTGAAGAGGCGTTGAACAACGTGCTGAAACATTCGGCCGCCACGAAGGTTAAAGTGGAAATGACCATCAAAGCGTTCGAATGCGAGGTAAAGATTGCCGATAATGGCAAGGGGTTTGACGTGCCGGCGGAGGCCGCCACCGTCCCGACGCGCGGCGGCCGGGGAGGCGACGGACTGAAAAACATGCGCCAGCGGCTTTCGGCCATTGGTGGTGAATGGCAAGTCTCGAGCCAGCCTGGCAACGGCGCCACCGTCACCATGCGCATCCAACTCAACCAAAGAATGGCAGCCAATCCATGAAAAAAATCATCACCGTTTCCATCGTCGACGACGAAGCCGATTTACGCAAACATATAGCCGGTTATCTGGCCGCCGCCGGCAACATCCGCTGCATCAGCACTTACGCCAGCGCGGCCGAGGCACTGGAACATTTGCCGCACGACAAACCGGATGTGGTCTTGATGGACATCAACCTTGGCGGCATGGACGGTGTCGAGTGTGTCCGCCAGCTGACCCCGCTCATGCCGGAATCCCAGGTGCTCATGCTTACCGTTTTTGAGGACACCGAACAGATTTTCCGGGCGCTCGCCGCCGGGGCGGACGGATATTTGCTGAAACGGCTGTCGCCGAAAAAATTATTGGAAGCCATCGAGGAAGTGCGCAATGGCGGTTCCCCCATGTCGGCTCCGATTGCGCGCAAAGTGGTGCAGTCCTTCAAGGCCGTTCCAGCCCGCGGCGATGAATCGGTGGATCTTTCACCCCGCGAGCGATCGGTGCTCGACGGACTGGCCGAGGGGCTTGCCTACAAACAAATCGCCGACCAGCTGGGGGTAAGCATCCATACCGTGCGGAATTACATCCGCCGCATTTACGAAAAACTGCACGTTTGCACCCGCACCGAGGCCGTTGCAAAATTTTTAAGGAAATGAAGACCCAGACCACCGCCCGGCCCGCCCGGTTTTGGGTCCGGCTTGTTTCGACGCTGGCCGGATTCGCTTCCCTGCACGCCGCCGAGCCCGCCCCCTGGCATCAGGCGAAAGCGCCGTTGATGACCCGCTGGGCCGCGGAGGTCGGCCCCACGAATGCATTGCCGGAGTATCCCCGTCCGCAACTGGTGAGGGCAGACTGGCAGAACCTGAACGGCCTTTGGGATTACGCCATCACGCCGGACTCCCTCGACAAACCCCCGGGTTACGCGGGGAAGATATTGGTTCCCTTTCCAGTGGAATCGGCATTGTCCGGGGTGATGACCAATCTCGATGAACACAGCAAGCTTTGGTACCATCGAAATTTTTCCGTGGCCGAATCCTGGCGGCGGGGGCGGGTCAGATTGCATTTTGGCGCGGTGGACTGGCGCTGCCAGGTCTGGGTCAATGGGCACTTTGTCGGCCAGCATCGTGGAGGCTATGACGCGTTCACGTTCGATATTACGGAAGCTTTGCGATGGGATGGGGCGGAGGAAATCTCGGTTGGGGTGACCGACCCGACGGAAGGCGACCAGCCGCGCGGCAAACAATCGCGCAAGCCCGAGGGAATTTTTTACACTTCCACTTCCGGCATCTGGCAGACCGTCTGGCTGGAACCCGTACCGGAGACGTGCATTGACACCCTGAAGGTCACCCCGGACATGGACGCCAAATCATTACGCCTGCGGGTGGCGGTCAATGATTTTTCCGAGAAGCTGCGCGTTGAAGCCGTGGCCTCGGCGGCCGGCAGGGAAGTCGCCCGCCTGACCGGCCTGGCCAATGCCGGGCTGGCCTTGAGCCTGCCCGATCCCCATCTTTGGTCGCCGGAGGATCCGTTTCTTTACGACTTGAAGGTGACGCTGAAGGAGGGTGACCAGACGCTCGATTCGGTTTCCAGTTATTTTGGCATGAGAAAAATCGCCCTGCGCAAGGACGATCAAGGGGTCACCCGGATGGCGCTCAACGACCGATTTGTTTTTGAGATCGGCACGCTGGACCATGGGTTCTGGCCGGACGGAATTTACACTGCGCCCACGGACGCGGCCTTGCGTTCAGACATCGAATTCCTTAAGCAATGCGGATTTAACCTCACCCGCAAGCATGTGAAGGTTGAACCAGACCGCTGGTATTACTGGTGCGACAAATTGGGATTGCTCGTCTGGCAGGACATGCCGAGCGGCAACAATGCCACCGTGGATGGCCGCCGCGATTTTGAAAATGAATTGCTCCGCATGGTTGACGGTTTGGAAAATCATCCTTCCATCATCGTGTGGGTGCTGTTCAACGAAGGGTGGGGGCAATATGACACGGAACCGTTGACCCATTGGCTCAAGGAACTGGACCCGTCGCGGTTGGTGGACGATGCCAGCGGCTGGACGGACATGCGCGTCGGCGATCTCATCGATATGCATAGTTATCCCAGCCCGGATGCTTCGGTTGCCGAGCCTCATCGCGCGTCGGTGTTGGGCGAATCCGGCGGCTTTGGACTGGCCGTGCCGGAACACTCCTGGTCAACCCATGGCTGGGGATATATGATGTTGCCGGATGATAAGGAACTCGCGTCCCAGTATTCGCAGGCACTTAAACGTGTCTGGAGGTTGCATGTTCTGCGCGGTTTGAGTGCCGCCGTTTATACGCAGACGGCCGATGTGGAAACCGAATGCAATGGCCTTCAAACCTATGACCGCGCCGTCTCCAAAATCGATCCCGCCATTGTGCTGGCCGCCAATCACATCGGATTTTCCGAAATGCCAACGAAAACACCAATGAAGATCATCCTGGCTGACGGATTATTTGGTCGCACAAATTGGAAATACACCACGGAAAAACCCGCCGAAGACTGGTTTAAAGCCGAATTCGAGTCCCGGGCTTGGAAAGAAGGCGCGGGCGGATTTGGCTCGGTGGGGACGCCGGGCCTGTTCCCCAATACCACCTGGGATACAGCCGACATTTGGCTGCGACGGGAGTTCACCTTGAGGCCAGACGAGCTGTCAGGCATCCAGCTTCAGGCTTTTCATGATGAAGACGCGGAGATTTATCTGAATGGCGTGCTGGCGGCGAAGCTTTCCGGGTACATCATCGATTACGATGAATTCGAGATTTCGAAAGAGGCGGCGGCAGCTCTCCAGCCTGGTCGTAATATCATTGCCGTTCACTGTCATCAAACCTCGGGCGGTCAAGGTATTGACGTGGGGATTCTGGCGCCGGAGACCGTGAAAGCGGTGGATAAAAAGGACGAGTAACAGAGCCACCCTACCTGGCCGCTTCCCTGCCCTGCGGCAGTTTATTGATTAGGGATATCAATGAACCTGTGGCCATTTTATGCCACATGACACAAACCTCGAAAAGCCTCTATAGTCACTGCACGTTCCACGAGTCAAATGCAGGGACCATTGTTTTGTCCCTTTGTCTAGAGGCCTGTGTTAACCCGGAAGCAGCACGAAACCAGTCAATAGAAATTCAAATGAAAACTCAAACCTACCCACGAATCCTGAAGCTTAAAACTTTGGCCCTGGCAGCTGCGGCGTTGATTTTGCCGGCAGCAACCGGCCTGGCACAAACTTTATGGGTTACCAACACCGAGGACTACAACAATCCGACGTTTTGGAACGGGACTTACAATGGCGGAAGCAATCCCAACACGTCCAATGACAACGGTTCAAACAACGTGGTTTTGATCCAGCCGGGCGACCCGGTTTGGCAGCATGGTGACACGCTGGCCGGCAATGGGAACAACACCTCGGGAGCATATTTGCAAACCGGCTCCACCAACGACACCGGTGGCGGCAACTGGCTACGTATGGGGATAGGTTCCGGATCTTTCGGCTACTATGTTTTGAGCAATGGTACGGTGAATGTCGGTGGCAGAACCCAAATCGGAGAAAATGGCACCGGCTATGTTGAAATTGACGGCGGTGTTTATAATGGCAACGTCAACGACGGCGGCGCCAACCCGGCCATGGTCTGCGGCCAGGGCGATTTTGGCCCAGGCACCGGCACCCTGGTCATCAATGGCGGCGTGGTCACTTATACGCGCGAAACATGGTTTGGCGAGCAAGGCGGCAGCACCGGCACCGGCTATTTTTTCATGAATGGTGGCACCTTGAATCTCAACGATTGGGTTGCGTTTGGCCGTAATGGCGGCACTGGATATGGCGTCATGACCGCAGGCACCATCAATTTCACCGGCGGTGGCCGGTTCCTCATCGGTGCCGGCGGCTTCGGCGCGCTGGCTCAAAGTGGTGGCGTCCTCAACGTCTTCAATCAGTACTTGATTCCCCAAAGCGACGGCGGCATTGGTGGCCGAGGCACGAACACCCTCAGCGGCACTGCCGTGGTGAACGCTCACGGCTGGATCGCGGTCGGTCGTAATAGCGGTTACGGTGAACTGAACATCTCCGGTAACGCCGCGATCACCCGTGATAATAGCACGGATGGCGGCGCAAACTTTGATGTCGGCGCGGGCGGTCCTGGCGTCGTCAATCAAAATGGCGGAGCTATTACCAATAATGGCGGCCAGACCTGGATCGGTGAAAATTCCACCGCCACTTGGAATCTGAACAGCGGCGTGGCCAATCTGGGCACCGTCCATATTTGTCAGACTGGCAGCGCGACCGGCACTTTGAACGTGAATGGCGGCAGCCTGATCGTGGCTGAATTGACCGTGGGCGATCTGGTCGGCTTCAGCACCCTGAACTTGAATGGCGGCACAATTCTGGCCGCCGGCAACAACGCCACTTTCCTTCACGATATTTTTGACACCGAAGTCCTGCCGGGCGGCGCTATTTTTGATTCCCAAGGTTTCAATATCACGATTTCGGAAACTCTGAACGACAGCGGCGGCGGTTTGACCAAAAATGGCGCGGGCACGCTTCTGCTGACCGGCACCGGCAATACTTACAGCGGCGCCACGATTGTCAACGGGGGAACATTGGGGTTCACCACCGCTTCCGCTTCCAGCGCCAATGGCGCCTACACGGTCAACAATGGAGCCGCGTTGAGCTTGCAAGTGCTTGCGTTGAACGGCCAATTATCCGCTTCGAGTTTCACCCTTGCCGGCACGGCCAGCGCCTTGGGCTTTGATCTCGGTTCCTTCGGTAATCCGGCTTTCGCCCCGTTGAACGTGACGGCTGGTGCCGGCGCCTTGACCGTCAATGGAACGGTCACCATCAACGTGCTGGATAGCGTGCCGCAAATCGGCCAGTTTCCGCTGATCAAATACACCACCAAGAGCGGCTCCGGCAGCTTTGTGCTCGGTTCGGTTCCCGTTGGCATGGCGGCCAGTCTGGTCAACAATACCGGAAATCATTCCATCGACCTGAACATCACGTCGGTGAATCTGCCTCGCTGGGAAGGTCTGGCCGGCGGTAACTGGGATATCAACTTGACCACGAACTGGATCAACATTGGAACAGGTTTGCCTACCAAATACTCTGATGGCAGCCCTGTGCTATTCAATGATCAGGCGCTCGGAACAACCAGCGTAAACCTGGTTACCACCGTCAGTCCCAGTTCCGTCACCTTTAACAACAGCACCTTGTCGTACACGGTGGCCGGTACCGGCAAGATCAGTGGCAGCACCGCAGTCAGCGTGCAGGGCGCTGGCGTCGTTAATGTTCTCAATACGGGTGGCAATAATTACACCGGCCCGACGGTTCTCTCCGGTGGTGTGCTCGCGGTGACGAATCTGGCGAACGGCGGTTCCCCAAGCGCGATCGGCGCCTCTTCCGCTAATCCGACCAATCTGGTATTGAATGGTGGCGACCTGAGCTACTCCGGGCCGGCCGTTACGATTAATCGTGGATATTTGACTGAGCAAACGAACAGCTCGATCACCACCGTGAACAATCTGACCTTGTCCGGTGTCGCCAACGCCGCTCAGTTTGGTGGACTAAACAAAACTGGCAACGCCCAACTGACCTATGTGACCGTTGGCTCCAACGTCCTTTCAGGTGTGAGTTCTCCGGGCTACATCGTGCATGCCGGCACCGTGCGGTTTGATGGCTCCGCTGGCGGCCAGACCAACACCATTCAGGGTGATAGGCTGGGTGTGGATGGCGTGACCGGCCTTGCTTCGGTCCTCGTCACCAACAGCACCGTGAATGTGAACGGCAATGTGGATGTGGGCAATGAAGCCAGCACCACCGGTTCCATGACGGTGGACGGCAACAGCACCCTGACGATTAGCTCATGGTTGATATTCAACGACGGTGGCGGCAATACGACCAATACCTTATCGCTTAACGCCGGCACCGTGAACCAAAACAATGGTCGGCTCCTAATGGGTGGAAGACCGGGCGGCACGAGCATCTTGAACATCAATGGCGGTGTGTTTAATCACAGTGGGGATGTCTTTGACATCGCTGACGGCAATTGGAACGGTCCCGGCGCACGCCTCGGTATCGTCAACCAGGCGGCCGGCACGTTCAATTGCAACCAGCAATGCTTTATCGGAATGCAGCCCGGCGGCACCGGCATCTACAACCTGAGCGGCGGCTCGCTCTTCTTGAACGATTGGACCGTGGTCGGCCGTTCTGGCGGCGTTGGCTTCTTCAACATGACCGGCGGCAATGTTACCCGGCAAAACAATGGCCAGGCATTCATCGTTGGTTCCGATGACGGCGGCAACAGCGTCGGCACGGTCAATCAGAGCGGCGGCGTCTTCACCTGCAATACTGAATATTGGCTCGGTGTGGATGGCGGCCGGATTGGCACCAACAACATCAGCGGCACGGCGGAGTTCGACATGAACAGCTGGTTCTCCATCGGTCGCGGCGGACTGGGTGTCGTCAGCTTATCCGGCGGCACTATCAACAAAAACGGCAACGGCGCATTTATCATCGGTGATGGCGGCACGGGTTTCTTCACCCAGACCGGAGGCACGAACAATACCGATGGTGAAGTATGGGTTGGCCAGTCAGGATCCGGCGTCGGTGAATTTGACATGAGCGCTGGTGTGGTGAACGCGAACAACTGGGTTGCGATTGGCCGTGCGGGTGGCCACGGCACCTTGAATATTTCCGGGGGATCAATCACGAAAACCGGTGGTGGTAACTTCATCCTCGCCCCGGACAGCAGCAGCAGTCTTGGCATTGTCAATCAAACCGGCGGCGGAATTACCAACCTCTCGAGCGAAACCCATGTCGGCTCCTACACTGCTGGAACTGGCATTTGGAACCTGAATGGTGGATACGACACCTTGGGCTTGCTGGTCATTGGTCAAGATGCAAGTTCGATTGGCACGTTCAACCTGAATACAAACGGCACCCTGACTGCGGCTGAAATAATGAGCCGTAATTCAGGTGCCAGCAGCACGTTCAATTTCAGCGGCGGCACGCTGGTGGCCGGCGCGGATAATACCAACTTCATCCACGACCTGAGTGCGGCCAACGTGAACGCTGGCGGTGCAATCATTAATACTGCGTCGCATTCGGTTTCCGTAAATCAAGCCTTGTTGGGCGTGGCTGCTGATGGCGGCCTGACCAAGAATGGCAACGGCACGCTGTATTTGAACGGCGTCAACACCTACACGAACTTGACCCAGGTGAATGCAGGCGCGCTGGGCGGTGTGGGAACCATCCTTGGGACGGTGACGGTTGCCTCGGGGGCCAGGCTGTCACCGGGAACCGCGTCGATCGGTACCTTGACTGTAAACAAAACTTTGACCTTTGCCGCCGGCAGCTCGGCCTTTGTCAAAATCAGCCTGGATGGCGGCGTAACCAATAACGATCAGGTCGCCGGCCTCACGAGCGTTGCCTATGCCGGCACCCTGGTGGTGACCAATGTTGGTTCCACTGCGCTGGTGGCAGGCGCCCAGTTTAAGTTGTTTAACTCGGCAACTCCGGGCAGTGGCAACTTCAGCTCGGTTACGCTCCTGCCCGTGGGCACTGGAACCTTCAATCCCCTCACGGGCGTGCTGACCATCACGTCGGCGGGCGTCGTGACCTTCAACCGGCCGCATGTTTCAGGCAGCAATCTGATCCTGACCGGAACGGGTGGTACCCCGGGCGGCAGCTATTCATGGCTGACCTCCACCAATGTGACGACCCCGATTGCCATCTGGACCACGAATACCACTGGTTTCTTCAACGGCAGTGGCGCGTTCTCCAACGGCATCCCGATAATCGGTTCCGAGCACGCACGGTTCTTCATATTGCGGACTCCGTAATCCAGTTTGGTGGGTGGTTTGATCCATGGGCGTCCCTTCGGGGACGCCCTTTTTGTTTTGCAATCTGGTTGTATCATCCCCGAAAGAGCGCTCCAGGCATGGTTGCCCGACCGCGATATTTCCGGATCATATCATGCGGTCTGAATGTGAGCCTGCCTGATGTGGCCACTTTATGCCACATGACCAGTGGCATCCCAGCAGGTAGGTTGAAGCTGACCCATGAAACGGCAAGCGCCTCAATTTTGAGTGACTGCCGTGTTGTTGCCGGTTTGCAATCGAAGTATAAGTTAGCGACGAATCCGCGCGCCTGAAAATGAAGAACATGACGCAACCCATCCGCTCCGGGCTTGAGGCCCGGCGTGGCAGAAAGTTTTTCCTGGCGTTTACTTTGATAGAACTCCTGGTGGTGATTGCGATCATTGCCATCCTGGCCGCCCTGCTCATACCGGCCCTGAGCAAAGCCAAACAAAGAGCCCAACAAACCGCCTGCCTCAGCAATATGCGGCAAATCGGCCTGGCCTTGGTCATGTATGCAGATACCTACAACCAATACCCCCAGAACTATCGGGTGGCGAATCACACCTACGTCTGGCAGCCTCGAATTTTCACTTTCATGGGCAATAATCGCAACGCATTCTATTGTCCCGCCGCACTGATCAGCAGCTCCTGGGATATCGCCCAGAACACCACTCTCATATCTGCGCAGGGTGAGGATAATAAAATTGACAAATACAGCATTGCTTCTGGAGATTCCGACAACTTGGGAACCCGTTTTTCCATTGGTTACAACGACTGGGGATTGAGTCCCCCCGATGCGCCCAATGCGCTGGGATTGGGAGGCGATGTTGGCAGTCGGATGATCCGGGATACGGATGTGCACCGGCCGGTGGACATGATCGCGCTGGGCGACACCCGGTCGGATATGCCAGCCGGCTCCATTCGATTCAATGCCAACATCGATCCGCAAATCAGCAACATGCAGAATCCCGTCACGCACGCCCAGGCTCCCTGCAACCGGCACAACTACCGGACGGATCTGCTTTTTTGTGATAGCCATGTGGAAGCTGCCATGAGAGCGGATGTGATTAACCCCACCAATTCGGTGTGGCGGGCGCGCTGGAACAACGACAATGATCCGCACACCGAAATTCCCAATTGGACAACCGCAAACACTGACGCACTCGAACAATAACCTGTGGCCGATCTGCAGGCATGACGATTTTATCTGAATGGATTTTATGGGAAAAATAATTATTATTTTCGTGAGACACGTTTTGCTTTTGCTCCTGGCGGCAACTGGTTTTGCCGCCACCGCCCAGGCCGAAACATTGCGCCCGCCCTCCGTGCCGTTGGTGGCGTGCGATCCCTATTTCAGCATCTGGTCCCCGGCAGACAAACTGACCGACGCAGGCACGACCCATTGGACCGGCAAGCCTCAACGGCTCACCAGCCTGGTGCGCATTGATGGAAAATCCTTCCGGCTCATGGGGACCGATCCCGCCGAAGTGCCGGCCCTGCCCCAGACCGGGCTGGAAGTGTTGCCGACCCGGACGATTTATGCGTTCGCGGGCCAGGGCCTACGGCTTACGCTCACGTTCATGACCGCCGCCTTGCCGGAAGATCTGGACCTGCTGTCGCGACCGGTCACGTACGTGACCTGGGAAGCACAGTCCACGGATGCGCAACCGCACGCCGTGTCGGTTTACTTTGATGCCCGTTCGGAGATCGCCGTCAACCAGCCGGATCAACCGGTCGCCTTCCAAAATGCGGATGTTTCAAACATAAAGGCGTGGCGGGTCGGGACGGTGGAACAACCGGTCATGCAAAAAAAGGGGGACGACATTCGCATTGACTGGGGCTATTTTTATGTGGCGGCGCTCGCCGATCAACGGGTTGATTTCACCCTCAATACGGCTCAAGCCGCCCGGGCTGGTTTCATTGCCGATGGTCACCCCGGCGCATCCTCCCCGGTTGCGTCACTTCAAAACAACGCACGCAATGATTCGGTGATCGCCCTGACGATGAACCTGGGGACCGTCCCCTCCAAGCCGGTTTCCTGCTGGCTGATGCTCGCCTACGACGACCTTTATTCGATCCAGTACATGAAAAAGAACCTGCGCCCATATTGGCGGAGGAATGGCTGGGAGGCGGCCGACTTGTTAAAGGCGGCCGCCCGCGACTATGCGCCATTGCAGAAACGCTGTGCGGCTTTTGACGATGAATTGATGGCGGATTTGCGCAACGCCGGCGGGGAGAATTATGCGGCGCTGGGTGCGCTGGCCTACCGGCAGTGCTTTGCCGCCGGGAAATTCGTGGCGGATGAAAACGGCCAGCCGTTGCAGTTCTGCAAGGAAAACCACTCCAACGGCTGCATCAGCACTTCCGACGTGTTTTACCCGATGTCGCCGCAATTTTTGTTGCTTGGCCCCACGCTGGCCAAGTCGTTCATTGTGCCGTTCATGAACTATGCGGCGAGCGAGCGCTGGACCTTTCCCTTTGCCCCGCACGATCTCGGCACTTATCCCCAGGCCAACGGCCAGGTCTACGGCGACGGCGAGCGCGGCGTGAACAACCAGATGCCGGTGGAGGAAAGCGGCAACCTGCTGTGCCTTTTCGGCGCGGTCGCCCAGATGGAGGGCAACGCGGATTTCGCCGGACTTTACTGGAAACGGCTCGAGCAATGGGCTGCGTATCTGAAGGAAAAGGGATTTGATCCGGAGAACCAGCTTTGCACGGATGATTTTGCCGGGCATCTGGCGCACAACGTAAACCTGTCCGCCAAGGCCATCTGCGGCCTCGGCTCGTTCGCGAAACTGTGCGCCTTGCGGGGCGACAAGGCCCAGGCCGAAGAATACTCACAGCTGGCGCAGACGTTCGCCCGGCGTTGGGTCAAGGAAGCGCAGGATGGCGACCAGTTCCGCCTGGCGTTCGACCGGCCGGGTTCGTGGAGCCAGAAATACAACCTGGTTTGGGACCGCATCCTGGGTTTGAATTTGTTTCCCGCCGAGGTGGCCCGCAAAGAAATGAATTTTTATCGGAAGATGCAGAACGCGTACGGGCTGCCCCTGGACAATCGTGAAACTTACACCAAGCTGGACTGGATCACCTGGACGGCAACGCTGACGCAAAACCGCGCGGATTTTGAAGCCTTGATTGGCCCGGTGATCGCCTTTTTGAATGCCACACCGGACCGTTCGCCGATGACTGACTGGTATCAGACGAAGACGGCCAGGAAGGTCGGTTTCACGGCGCGGCCCGTCGTCGGAGGCGTGTTCCTGCAAATGCTCTACGACCCGGCGATCTGGAAGAAGTATGCCGGACGGGATAAAACCAAGGCGGCCAATTGGGCGCCCATGCCGAAAGCGCCCAAGGTCATGGTGATTGTTCCGGCTGCGGACCGGCAGCCAGCGACCTGGGATTACACCACCACCGCGCCGGCTGAGGGCTGGACGGATCGACTTTTCAATGATTCGACCTGGCAAAGAGGCAGGAGTGGATTTGGCACGCCGGGCACGCCGGGCGCGATCATTGGCACCCTCTGGCACACGGATGACATCTGGCTGCGGCGGGAGGTGGAAGTGCCGCCGGGAAATTTTCACAATCTCAGTGCATGGCTCCATCACGATGAAGATGCCGAGGTTTACATCAACGGGGTGCTCGCCGTCAGGGCCGGCGGATTTGAAGGCGCGTACGATGTCTTCCCGCTGACGCCGGCCGGGGAAGCGGCGCTCAAGCCGGGCAAGAATTTGATCGCCATTCACTGTCATCAAACCAATGGCGGACAATATGTGGATTTTGGGTTGGTGAACGTTCTAGCCAACTAATCCGCGTGAGAATGACGTTTGCGATCATCACAGCGACCGCTATGGCAGCGGTGGCCTATGGTTCAATTCCGGCTCACGCGCTCGAATTTCCATTCGCACCCGATCTTCCCCCCACTGGCGTCGTAACCAATCGCGCGCCGTTGCTGGCATCGCCGTTCGCCGCTTTGCCTTTGGGCAGCGTCCGGCCGCACGGCTGGCTGCTCACCCAATGTCAATTGCAGCGTGATGGTCTGACGGGGAACGCCGAAACGGTTTATGCCGGCGACTTGGGGACCAACAGCGGCTGGCTGGGCGGCACCGGTGACAACTGGGAGCGCAGCCCCTACTACTACAAAGGGCTTGTGTCTCTGGCTTATATCTTGAACGACGCCGGCCTGAAACAGAAGGCGCAAAAGTGGATGGACTGGCTGCTCAACCATCAAGGCTCGGACGGCTATCTTGGACCGGCCGCAAACAACGACTGGTGGCCGCGCATGCCGGCCACGTATGCGCTGCGCGATTATTACGAAGCCACCGGTGACACACGGGTTCCGACCGTGTTGAGCAATTATTTCCATTATATGCTCCTCAACCTGCCCGCGCGCCCGCTGTCGGACTGGGGCAAGGCGCGCGCCGGCGATGAGATGGATGTCGCGCTCTGGCTCTACAACCGAAATGGCGACACCAATCTGTTGGCGCTCGTAAATCTGCTGCATCAGCAGGCTGACGACTGGACGGGTATTTTCACGAGTAACAACTTTGCGCTTTATGGCACGGATTTTCAGCCGAAGCACAACGTCAATGTTGAGCAGGCGCTCAAACTACCGGCGGTTTTTTATCAAGTTTCGGAGCGACCCGACGACTACAATGCGTTGGCGTTGGGATGGGACAACTTGATGCGCGAACACGGGCTGTCCTGTGGCATCAACAGCGGCACGGAATTTCTTTCCGGCAATGCGAGTGTTGAGGGCGTGGAATTGTGCGCGATTGTCGAGGCCATGTTGAGTCTCGAAACATCCATCCGCACCACGGGCGACCCGGTGCTGGCGGATCGTTTGGAAACGATTTCGTTCAATGCGCTGCCCGCCGCGCTGGCCAACAACATCAAGGGCATCCAATACTACACGCTGCCGAATAATGTCATCGCGATCAAAGGCGGCCACGGTTTCAACCAGGATTATGACAATGGCACGCTGCCCGGCCCGAACTCCGGATTTCCATGCTGCCGCTACAACTTTCACATGGGCTGGCCGAAATATGTCCAGAACTCGTGGGCGGCGACGGGCGATGGCGGGCTGGCATTGCTCGCCTATGGACCGACCGTGGTGAACTCAATGGTCGGTGGCCAGCCGGTTCAAATAACCGAGGACACGGGTTATCCATTTGAAGAGCAGGTGCGGTTGCAGGTGGCCTTGAGCAACTCCGTGGCCTTCCCGTTGATGTTGCGGATTCCGGGCTGGTGCAGCAATGCCACGATTACCGTCAACGGTCAGGTCCAAAGCGGCATTCTCTCCACGTCATTCTTTCGCCTCGCCCGCACTTGGACCAACGGCGATTTGGTGGTCGCCAATTTTCCGATGCCCATTCAAACGTTGACCGGGCCAAGCCGGACGGTGGCCATCAATCGCGGGCCGGTCGTTTATTCGTTGAAGATCGGTGAACAGTGGACGGTTGGCACGCCCGATCCGCTGGGCCTCGGCTTTGATGAATACCAGGTGCATTCCACGACGCCGTGGGCTTACGCACTGCAATTGAATCCAAGCAATCCCGCCGCTTCGCTGAGCTTCACCAGTTTTGCCACGCCAACGAATCCATTCGATCCAGCGGAGCCTTCCGTCGAATTGATCACCCAGGCGCGGCAACTGCCGGATTGGACGATTGGCTGGCGCGGCACGCACGCTTTCGAGCCGCCGTCCAGCCCGGTTGCCTCGACCAATCCGTTGGAGACCGTTACGTTGGTGCCATTCGGTTCGCAGCACATGCGGATAAGCTGGTTTCCTTATCTGGGCGTCCCGTTCCCCACGGCGGGTTCGTTCCGCGAAAGTTTTGATCCGACCTGGAGCCGGCGCTGGACTGTCTTTGGCGGGAACTGGTCGGCACGCAATGGCACCTTGAGCACGGTGCCCGCTTCCGCAAACGGCGCCAAGGCGCTGGCCATGGAAACGGCGTTCACGAATTTTACCTACGAAGCCGATGTCTCGGTCGGTTCCGTCGGCGATGCCGGTTTGATTTTCCGGGCCAGCAAACCGGACATCGGCGCGGACGCTTACTGCGGTTATTACGTAGGCATCAATTCGCAAAATTCTCAACTGGTATTCGGCTGCGCCAGCAATGCCTGGACCGTGATCACCAACGTGCCCATGAACTTTGCGGCGAACACGTTTTATCATCTCAAGGTGCAGGCCCAAGGCTCACGGCTGCGCATCTTTGTCACCAACACAAACCTGCCGGTGGTGGATTTGCGGGACAGCACTTTTACCAGCGGCATGATCGGCGTGCGGGATTATTGTTCGGACGGCAACCAGTCGCTCTCAAGTTTCACGCACCTGGTTGCCGGTGAATTTCCCGCCGCACCCGCCGGTGGTTCGCGGGCCTGGTATCCGTTCGAGAGCAACGCGCTGGATGCCGGCGTTAATGGCAATGACGGCACGGTGTCCGGCAATGTGCAGTTTGTGGCGGGGAAACTCGGCGCAGGCGCGGCGCAGTTTGACGGAAGCACCAACACCTGCATCACCATCCCGCTTTCGGTCAGCAACAGCTTCACCATTGCGTTCTGGGTCAGGACCACCGCGACCGGGGGCAGCGGCCAATGGTATAATGGCCTGGGACTGGTGGATGGTGAAGTTGCCGGTGTGGCGAATGATTTTGGCGTGACCCTGGTGGGTAACCGCGCCGCACTGGGCGTGGGCAACCCGGACACCACGATCACCACCCTCCATGCGATTAACGATGGAGTCTGGCATCACGTCGCGGCCACGCGCGACTCGGTCAGCGGCCAGATGAGTCTCTACTTGGACGGCAACCTTGAGACCACCGGTCCCGGGCCGCCAGGAACGAGAACGGCCCCGCCAAACCTGCGCCTCGGCAGCGTGCAAACCGGAGTGGCGGGAGGCTTTCTGGCGGGAACAATTGATTATGTGCAAATTTTCGATCGAGTATTCAGTGCCGCCGAAGTGCCGACCTTGATGAACCATTCACCTGTCCTGATGCCAGTTTCTGACACAACCATTCTTGCCGGACGCACGCTTCTGGTCAGCAACCTCGCCACCGACCCCGATCTGCCCGCGCAGATGCTCACGTTCAGTCTGCCCAGCCCGCCATCCGGCGCAGCTATCCGCTCAACGAACGGCTTGCTTGAGTGGCGGCCCACGGTCGCCCAATCTGGCGCAAAATATCCGTTTACGGTGCAGGTGGCCGACAACGGCACCCCCAGCATGACGGTCACGCAAAGCTTTTCCGTAACCGTGCTGCGCCCGGCACAACCTGCCATTGGGGTTCCGCTCTTCAACGGCGGCCAGTTAAGTCTGCAAGTCAGCGGTGATGCGGGGCCGGACTACTTGATATTTGCCACAACGAATCTGGCCGTCGGTTTGGCAGGCTGGAAATGGTTGCTAACGACCAACCCTGCGGTGCTTCCATTCCAATTTATGGATTCGGCGACGACAAATAATGGGCAAAGATTTTATCGCGTATTGCTCGGCCCGTAAGCGGGTGAAAAATTCCGATCGTCACTGTTAATAAGAATAAGACAATGGGGAATAATGACTCAATTCGATTTGCCATGACCGGCGAGAAAAATGGTTATGATCCGATGGTGGCACGTAACCCCACAAGGTTCACCGGGCTGGTTCTGATGACAGTGGTCGTATTGTTTCCGGGGCTGGTTTCTGGAACCGGACTCAACTGGCCGGTCAATCAGCTGCTGCCGACTTTTTCCACGCCGGTTTCAAACCTCGACTGCATTGACATCAGCTCCGCCAGCGGCGCGGAAGTGGATCTGTTTGCCTCCATGGAGGGGATTGTGAACCGGACGCAGCCGCAGATTTTTTGCGCCACTTCCGGCGATGGCGAAGGGGAATTTACCTGGCTCAACCTCCACAACCTGTCCTACACATTGGTCAACGGCTACAATTCCATTCTGAAATACCGGACCAACTTTACCGGGCTGGTCGTGACCGATCCCAATCAGGCTCATACCCTGAATCTCGCGACCACCATGGCCGGCGTGAACAATGAGTTGATTTGTGACCCGAGCCTGCTCGCGACCCTGACCAATGCCCCCTACAGCCTTCCCATCGTGGATGATCTGCGCGGACGGTTCGCGGACAAGTATCAGGTTTATGGCTACCTCTACACCAATTACTGGAACCTGTGCACGCATCGCATCATCGCCGGCATGGAAACCAACCTGGACGGAACCCTGCGGGATTATTTGGTGGCCGTGAAATCGGCGACGGTCTGGCTGGACCCCGGGACAGCCAAGGACGCCACCTTTCTGAATTTGTTTGTCTCCACCATGACCCCGGCCGCCGGCGTTTACGTCGGCTGGTGGCCGAGCGAAGGCAATGGACTGGGCTGGATCGCCAGTTACGGAATTCCCACCCTGGCGAGCGATTATTTCCGGAATGGCTCGGTCTTCAGCGGCGTGGTCAGGCCGGTCAATGTTCCCGACGTTCCGCCGCCGCCGCCGCTCCACAACAAGGTCTATGTTTCGCTGATCCTGAGCGACGGCGACAACATCCAGTACATGCAGCACGCGATGAAGATCTTTTGGGAGAACAACGATCGCGGCAGCGTTCCCATCGGCTGGACCGTGTCTCCGCTCTCGGCGAATCTCGACCCCGCGATGCTCAATTATTATTGGAGCACCGCCACGACCAACGATTGCCTGATCTCGGGACCTTCGGGCGCGAGCTATGCGCACGTTGAATCCTGGAGCGCCGCAAACATGGCGGCGTTGGCCCGGGTTTCGGATTCGTATCTCCAGCAAACCGGCCTGCGCGTCATCACCATCTGGGATCAGGTGACCACCGGAGTCGCCCAGGCCTTTGCCACGAACTGTCCGACGCTGCTCGGCTTGACCGATCAAAGCGGTGGAAACTACACCACGGTGAATCTGGGACTGCGCACGGTTGGCCTGACCGTGAGTTATTCCTCATCCGCTTCGGATATCCTCAACGGCATCACGAATGCCGCCGCCAGCTGGAACGGCACCGCGCCGTTTTTCATCGCGGCCCAGGCGGTGTCGTGGAATCTGGGTGCGACAGACCTTCGCAACATCGCCAGTTCGCTGGATACGAACAAATATGTATTCGTGCGGCCGGATCACCTGTTTCTGCTCTACAACCGGATATTTGGGCCTCCGACGGCGGTGACCCAGCCGGCTGTGGGCATCACGCCCGGCACCGCGACCTTGCAGGGAACCGTGACGGGCAACGCCACGAACGCCGCGGCCTGGTTTGAATGGGGAACGAACAATAATTATGGCGCCAAGAGCACGGTGACCAACGTGGGGAATGCCATGGCGAACACCATCTCGCTCGTGAAGACCGGCATCAGCGGATTGAGGAACCACCAGATTTATCATTACCGGGTGGTGGCGAGCAATGCGCTGGCCATGGTTTATGGAGCCGATATGCCATTCACCACTGGCGGACGGGTCGAGGCCTGGGGTAGCGGCCCGCTGGGAGAAACCAACTTGCCGCCGGGTTTGACCAATGTCGTCGCCATCGCCGCCGGCACCAGCCATGGATTGAGTTTGAATAACAGCGGACAAGTGGTGGCCTGGGGTGAAAATAACTTTGGCCAGACCAATGTGCCGGCGGGACTGCCCAATGCTGTCGCGGTTTCCGGCGGCATCCAGCACAGCCTGGCGCTGCTCGCCAACGGAACGGTGGCCGCCTGGGGCGACAACACTTATGGCCAGACCAATGTGCCGCCAGGCTTGACCAATGTCGTGTCCATCGCGGCGGGCGGATACCATAATCTGGCGCTCAAAGCGGACCAGACCGTGACCGCCTGGGGCTATAATGCCTATGGGCAGACCAACGTGCCGGCCGGGCTTTCCAATGTGGTGATGGTGGCGGCAGGCTACGGCCATAATCTGGCCTTGAAGTCGGATGGCACCGTGACCGCCTGGGGCTATGACATTTTCGGCCAGACGAATGTACCGCCGGGCTTGAACCGCGTGGTGGCGGTGGCCGCCGGCCAATATGACAGCATGGTCCTCAAGGCGGATGGCATCTCGACCGTGAATCTGTTTCCGGCGAGCCAGTGGGTGGCGGACAGTCTTTCCGGAACAGACGGATCCGTAGTCAGCAATTGGACGGACAGGGTGAGCGGCAAAAGCGCGGTCCAGCCGGCGAATGCCAACCAGCCCGCGTTGTATTCGAATGTTTTTGGCGGCCATAAATCGGTGCGTTTCTCCAGCGGCAGCAGCCAGTATTTGACGGTGACCGCGGCGAACAGCGCGCTGGCCGGAGCGACGGATTTTTCGATGGTGATGGTGTTCAAGACCGCCACGCCAGGAATTGCATCCAGTTTGTTTTACCAGAATACGGGCCTGCTGGGCGCCGAACAGCCTTTCGCCGTGCCTGACTGGGCGCTGTGCCTCAACAGCAGCCAGCTGGGCGCCGGCTTGGGCGCGGGCGGCGGCGGCTGCAGCAGCGACGTGAGCCTGTACGGAGGGAATGTGACCGATGGAAACCCGCATGTTGCGATGTACGTCCGCTCCGGCAGCACCGTTCGATTATACGTGGATGGGGTCATCGTGGCCGATCAACCCGGTCTTTGCACGGCGGCACGGACCAATTGCGACTTCCAGATTGGAGCGATGACCACGAGCACCGGTTTTTTTAGCGGCGACGTTGCCGAAATCCAGATATACACTCGGGCCTTGAGATTTCGCGAAATCCAACAACTGGACGGTGTGCTGGCCAATACCTATGGGATGAGCGGCATAGCCGGCGCTCCGCTGAGCCGGTGGATGGCCGACAGCCTGTCGGGAAGCGACGGTTCTGCGGTTGGCAATTGGACGGACAGCATCGGCGGAAAAAACGCGACGCAGACCGCTGCCGGCAACCAGCCCAAACTTTATTCCAATGTTCTGAACGGGCACAAGACGGTGCGTTTCTCCAGCGGCAGCAGCCAGTATTTGACCGTGACGGCAGCGAACAGTCCGCTCTCCGCGGCGGGCAGTTTCACGGTCGCCATGGTGTTCAAAACTTCCACGCCGGGAAATGTATCCAGTTTATTTTACCAGAATACGGGCCTGCTGGGCGCCGAACAGCCGTTCACCGTGACCGACTGGGCGTTCTGTCTGAATGGCAGCCAGCTGGGCGCGGGCTTGGGCGCCGGTGGCAGCGGTTGCGGTTCGGATTTCAGCCTGTACGGTGGAAATGTGACGGACGGAAATCCGCACATCGCCATGTATGTGCGGGCTGGCGGCACCATCAGCCTTTATGTGGATGGAATCATCGTGGCATCGCAAAGCGCCCTCTGCCCGGAGGCCCGCGGCGACTACCCATTTCAAATCGGAGCGATGACCACGAGCTCCTATTTTTTCAATGGAGACATCGCCGAAATCCAGATTTATAACCGGGCTTTGAGCCCTTCCGAAATCGTGAACGCCAATGAGATTTTGGCCGCCACCTACGGTATCGGCGGTGCGGCGGGACAGGTGGTGGTGTGGGGCAACAATGCCAGCGGCCAGACGATTGTGCCGGCCGGTTTGCCGGTGGTGTCGGCGATTGCCAGCGGAAACGCCTTCAACCTTGCCCTGAAACCCAACGGGACCGTGACGGGCTGGGGTATTGATACTTTGAACCAGACCAATGTTCCGGTCGGATTGACCAACGTGGCCGCCATCGCCGGCGGCAAGAATTTCGCGCTGGCGATCGGCAACCAGCCGCCCCTGGCCAGCAACGAAACGGTTTCCGGATTTGAAAACCATGATCTGGCCTGCGTCCTGCCAGCTGTGAGCCCGGATGGAAACCAACTCAATTTCCACATCCTGTCCCTGCCCTCGGCCGGCGCGCTTTACCAGTACGCCGCCGGCACCCGTGGTTCGCCGATCACGGCACCGAACACCCTGGTCAGCGACCCGGCCGGACAAATTATCTTCGTGCCGGCGCCGGGAGAAACAGGAAATCCGTATGCGACTTTTAATTTTATGGTTGACGATGGATTTTACAATTCGGCTCCGGCCCAGGTGACGGTCAATATCGGCCTTCCCGCAGTACCACAGTTCACGGGTTTATTCTGGGATCAGGGAGGACCTGCGACCGGGAACTTCAATTTGAATTTTACCGGTGACTCCAGCGCGACCTACAGCGTATGGGCCACGACCAACCTGGTTGATTGGGTGGATATCGGTACCGCGGCCGAAGCTCAACCTGGCCAATATGAATTTATCGACATGACCGCCTCCGGCTGGCCACAACGATTTTACCGTATCTCTGCCGGCCAATGATCACAATACAAACCATTTTGACCCGCTTGGCTCGGAACCCAAGCAGCGCGATGCGGGCGATCATATGCGCGTCGGCATTGCCCCTCGCGTTTACGCTGCCGTCGGCCGCGGAAAGCCTGTCTCGAATCCCGGTGGACCCCAATCAAATCCTTGAACGCACCTGTTTTCAAACGGGCAAAGAATGGAGTCCAAAGGGGAATTTGGGTTCGGATGTCGCCATCGTTTATGGCATTGACACCAATCTGCCGGCGCGTATCGAAACCTGGCGTGAACACGGCTATCGCATCCATGTCATGACCGGTGTCGCCTGGGGTCAGTATCAGGATTACCTTTACGGACGCTTCGATGGAATCAATCACGAGGACGAAGCGCAAACGGGCCGCGAGGGGCACAAGATTGGCCATGGCGGCGATGTTTATTACATGTGTCCCGGCACGAACTACGGCAAATTCCTTTGCGTCGGCGTCCAGCGGGCGTTGGATGCCGGCGCGGAAGCCATTCACCTCGAAGAACCGGAATTCTGGGATCGGGCCGGCTACGAGGAAGGGTTCAAGCGCGAATGGCGCAGTTATTACCACGAAGACTGGCAGCCGCCGGACAGTTCGGTGGACGCTCGCTGGCGAACTGGCAAATTAAAATACTTTCTTTACCGTCGCGCCCTGCAACAGGTGTTTGATTATGTGCAGGCCTACAATCAGCGCACCGGCCGCCATGTCCGCTGTTATGTGCCGACGCACAGCCTGCCCAACTATGCCCAGTGGTGCATCGTCAGTCCGGAATCCAGCCTCGCCCAGCTCAACGGCTGCGATGGCTACATCGCGCAGGTCTGGACCGGCACGTCGCGCGAGCCAAATCGCTATCGCGGCGAGGTCCGTTCGCGCACTTTTGAGACCGCTTTTCTGGAATACGGCGCGATGCAAAATCTCGTCCGTGCCACGGGCCGTTCCGTCTGGTATCTGAATGACCCGATCGAAGACAATCCGAACCATGATTGGACGGATTATCGCAATAACTGGGAATCCACCCTGACCGCTTCGCTCTTCCAACCAGAGATTGCGAAATTTGAGGTCGCCCCGTGGCCGGAACGGGTTTTTGGCGGCCGCTATCCGAGGTCAGCCAGCCCGGAAGATCGAAAATACATTCCGCCGGCATACGCCACCGAGTTGCAGACCGTCTTCCATGCGCTCAACGGCCTGAATCAACCGCGGACAGAATGGGATTGTGGGACACCCGGCATCGGGGTGCTCGTCAGCGATTCGCTCATGTTTCAACGCGGCCAGCCGACCCCGAGCGATCCGCACCTGGGCAATTTTTATGGCCTGGCGATGCCGCTGCTCAAACACGGCCTGCCTGTCACCCCGGTCCAGCTCGAAAACGTCGTCATCCCCCATTACCTGGATGGGTTCCACGTCCTGCTTTTGAGCTACGACGGACAAAAGCCCTTGTCGTCCGAGGTTCACGCACCGCTGGTTGACTGGGTGAAGCGCGGCGGTGTGCTGATTTTCTGCGATCAGGATGCCGATCCTTATCTCAAGGTTCATGAATGGTGGAACAGCGACGGAAAAAATTACGCCACGCCGCGCGAACATCTTTTCGAAATGCTCGGTTTGGACAAACCAGTCGGAGATGCATCGTTCCAACCGATTGGCAAGGGAGGGTTGATTTGGTTGCACGAGCGGCCGGCCGGGCTTTCCAGCAGCGCGGAGGGAGCGGCCCAAGTCGTGGGGGCGACCAAACTCGCCGCCAGCCACAGCAGCCTGAAATGGCGCGAAACCAATTATCTCCTGCTCCGCCGCGGGCCTTATGTCATCGCGGCCGGCCTGGATGAATCCATTGAAGGCAATCCGCACACCTTGTCGGGACGGTTTGTTAATCTGTTTGATGCCGAATTGCGCGTGCAAAACAATATCTCCATTGCGCCTGGCTCCCGGTGGTTTTTGCTCGATCTCGACGCTACCCGCACCGGCCGGCCGCATTTGCTCGCTTCGGCGTGCAAGACGTTGCTCCAGGCACAAACGGACGATCAAATCAGCTTCACGGTCGAGGGCGTGGAGGACACACCGGCCATCATGCTTTTGGAATCAGTCAAAGCTCCGCGGGCGGTGACCTTGAACGGCAAGAATGTGGCCACTTTTGCCTATTCCACCGCAGAGCAGTTGCTTTGGATCCATTTCCAAAATAATATCGCACCCCAAGAACTGGCGGTGCAATACTAAATGAATTCTTACCACTGGTCATCCAATGCCAAAGGAGTAGTGAGTCGCATCGGCTCCTGCCTCCTGATGATGTTTGCCGGCCTTTTGAATGCGGGAATCCCGGCCCTGGCTTATTCAACCAAAGATGCCGATTCGGTTTTTAGTTCATTCAACTCCTCCTTTTACCTTCAGAGCGGCACGAACGGATTTTTCAAGAACAGCCAGACCGACGGCAGTGCCGCGTATTTTTGGGGGCAGGCCGAGATGATCGAATGCGTTATTGACGCCTACGAGTGGAATTCCAATTCGACCTCCCAGGCAATGATCACCAATTTGCTGAACGGCTTCATCAGCAACAATGGATCCACTTGGACGGGGGATGGCTACAATGACGACATCCTGTGGGCGGTCATGGCTTTCGCCCGGGGAGGAGTTGATACGGGCAACACCAATTACTGCAATATTGCCAGGGCTAATTTTGACGCGGTCTATGCGCGGGCCTGGGACACCCGTTTGGGCGGCGGCCTGTATTGGCTATATCCTGTTAACGCCTCCAAAAATGCCTGCGTCAACGGACCAGGCGCCATTGCCGCGTGCTTGCTGTTTCAGATCTATGGCGACACCAATTATTGGAACAAGGCCACCAACATTTATTATTGGGAACGTTCGACGCTTTTTAATTCGGGCACCGGTGCCATTTACGACAATATCGGCACGAACAACGCCATCAGCACCTGGTCCAGCACCTACAATCAGGGCACGTTCATTGGCGCGGCCAATTTTGTCGGGCAGACCAATGATGCGGCCCTGGCGGCAAGATTCACGATGATGAACCTGACCACCGCCGGGATCCTTCCGCAATATGGCATCGCCGGCAACAACTCCGGGTTTAATGCCATCTTCCTGCGCTGGATGACACGGTTCATGAAAAGCCGTGGTTTGCAAAACATCTACGAACCATGGTTGCAGGCGAATGCCGTCGCCGCCTGGAATGCCCGCCGATCGGACAACTTGTCCTGGTGCCAATGGCCTCTGCTCAGCCCGGCCGGCACCAATTTCTATGCCTGGGATTGCATCTCTTCATACGAAGCCCTGCAAGCGGCGAATCCGACTCAAACGGATCCACCGTCGCCGCTGCCCACGGATTACATCGACTATTGGCCGCTGGATGCCGCCAGCGGAACCGTCGTCACGGATGTTTCCGGCAACGGCAATACCGGGACAGTGAACGGAGCGACTTGGAACGCCAATGGCCGGGTCAACGGCTGCTTGAGTTTCAATGGTGCCAACAGCTCGGTCCACATCACCAACCCACTCGGCAATAATTTCAGCATCGTCTTCTGGGTCAAAACCACGCAGACGGCCGGCACCGGGCAATGGTATAATGGTGCGGGTTTGGTGGACGGGGATGTGCCATTCGTCCAAAATGATTTTGGAACGGCCCTGGTCGGCGGCAAGTTCGCCGTCGGCATCGGGAATCCGGACACGACATTTCTTTCCACCACCTTGATCAACGACGGCGCATGGCATCAATGCGTGGCGACGCGGCAGGAGGCCACCGGCGCCGTCAGCATTTACATTGACGGCAACTTGCAAACAACCGGCATCGCCAATCGAAATACCCTGAATGCCTCCGCGAATTTATGGTTCGGCGCGATCGCCTCCGGCGGCGGCTTTTTCAACGGCAACCTGGACGAAATCAAAATTTTCAACCGTGCCTTGAGCAGCAATGAAGTGGCTGCTCTGTATAACTGCAATCTTTTTCCGCCTGCGGACGCGCCCGCCGGATTGACCGCCACGGCGGCGGGCATCGGGCTGGTGCAGTTGAACTGGTCGGCGGCCTCCGCCGGCACCAGCTACAATGTCAAACGGTCGCTCATCAACGGCGGACCTTACGTAACCATCACCAACGTTACCGCGACAAGTTTTACGGACACGACGGTGGCCAACAACCAGAGTTATTATTATGTGGTTTCCGCGATGAACGCCGCCGGCGAAGGGGCCAACTCCGCGCCGGCCAGCACCAGCCCCTCGGCCCTGGTGGCCTGGTTCAAGGCGGATGCGATCACGGGCGTCGCCAACGGGGCGGGGGTATCCCTCTGGTCCGATTCAAGCGGCAACGGCGACTCTGCGATTCAACCTTTAAGTGCCAACCAGCCGACCTATGTGACCGGAGCCATGAACGGCCTGCCGGTGGTGCGGTTCAACGCAGCCAACGGCAGCTATCTGTGGTTTTATCGTCCGGTGCAGGACAACTTCACGATCATCTGCGTGTTCCAGAGCACGCAGGGGCTCGGTTCGGGCAACCTGTATTATCAGGGGGCCGGCCTGGTGAACGGCGAGGTCACCGGCGCGGTGAATGACTTTGGCGCCTGCCTGTTTGCCAACGGCGCGGTTTGCGCCGGCACGGGCAATCCGGATGTGGCGGCCAATTCCGGCTCCGGCTACAATAACGGCAAACCTCATATCCTCACTTTCACCCGAACGAAGAGCAGCGGTCAGGTTTTGCTTTTCATGGACGGCAGCTTGGTTGGCGTCACAACGGGCGGTACGCAGTCGTTGACGGCGCCGAATCAACTGGTGCTGGGCGCCCAGCAAACGCTGGCCAATTACCTGACGGGTGACATCGCCGAGGTGCAGATTTTCAACGCCGCGCTCGCCAGCAGCGAACGGAGCAGCCGCGAAACCGCGCTCAAATGCAAATACGGTCTGGCTGGCAGCGCCACCCCGGCGGCGCCAACGGGATTGACCGGCGCGGCGGGCAACCGGGAAATTTCCCTGAACTGGGGGCTGACACCGGGGGCAACCGCTTGCAACCTTCTGCGCTCCACGGACGATGGCGCGACCTACCAGCCGGTGGCGACCGGCTTGACGACCAGCAGTTATGTGGACACCAACGCCGTGAATGGACAGATGAATTATTATGAAGTTGCGGCCTCTGATTCCTGCGGCGCGGGCGCAACCTCGGCGGCGGTCGGCGTGTTTCTGCCTTTGCCCACCTTGGGTATGAGTGTGAGCGCAAATGCCATGGTGATCAGCTGGCCGGGCTGGGCGAATGACTGGAGTTTGTATGCCACCACAAACTTGACACCGCCGGTGATTTGGACGGTGGTGACCAATATGACCAATGCCAGTAATGGCGTATTCAATGTGACATTGCCCATCGGTTTGGGAATCCAATTCTATCGGTTAGGCAGCCCGTGACCTGATGGTCGTTAAAATGGCTCATTTTTGTTCCTTATATCTGACAAAGTTGAGGCGCACTTCCGGATGTCGTGCCGGTTGGCAGTGAAGTCAGAAGCTGTTGACGCAGCAGTTACAAATTTACAATAAATGTTTATTTATGAACCGTAGAGAATTCATCCGCAACACCACGCTGGCCGCTTCAAGCCTTGCACTCATGCCTTCGCCGATGTGGGCGGCGGAAAACGGTTTTCCCGTCGTGCGCGTCGCCGAATCGAAGCGAAAATTCAAAAGCCTTGCCGTGGAGAAAACCATTGAGCGCGTCCAGGCTGCCACCGGCAACAAGGAACTGGCGTGGATGTTCAGCAATTGTTTTCCGAACACGTTGGACACGACCGTTGATTTCGAGATCGTCAATGGCCGCCCCGATACTTATGTCATCACGGGAGATATTGATGCGATGTGGCTGCGCGACAGCTCGGCGCAGGTCTGGCCTTACCTGCCGCTCATGGCGGAAGACCCGCCGTTGCAGCAATTGATCGCCGGCGTCATTAACCGTCAGACGCGCTGCGTTCTGCTGGATCCGTATGCCAATGCCTTTTACAAAGATCCAAGCAAGGTCAGCGAATGGAAAAGCGATCTGACGGACATGAAGCCCGGCGTTCATGAGCGTAAATGGGAAGTGGATTCGCTTTGTTACACCGTTCGACTTGCCTATGGTTACTGGAGAACTTCAAAAGATACGGCGCCGTTTGATGATGCATGGCGCGCGGCGATTGGGAAAATCGTCCAGACCTTCCGCGTACAGCAGCGAAAGGATGGACATGGCCCATACCATTTTCAACGCCGCACGGAAACCCAGACGGACACGGTGGCCGGACACGGTTATGGCAATCCTGGAAAACCAGTGGGATTGATCTGCTCCATATTCCGGCCGAGCGACGACGCAACGGTATTTCCGTATCTGATTCCGGCGAATTTCTTTGCGGTGGTAAGTCTGCGGCAGGCGGCGGAAATGGTGGAACAAATTTCACACGACCTGGCTCTGGCTGGGCAATGCCGGGCGCTGGCGGATGAGGTGGAACAGGCCCTGCACCAATACGCCATCGTGCCTCACGCCAAACTCGGACAAGTTTATGCCTACGAGGTGGACGCGTTTGGTAATTTTTATTGCATTGATGACGGCAATGTTCCGAGTCTGCTCTCGCTGCCGTATCTCGGCGCGGTCAAGGCGAGCGATAAAGTTTATCAAAACACGCGCCACCTCGTTTTGTCCGATGCCAATCCTTATTATTGTCAGGGCAAGGCTGCGAATGGTCCGGGCGGCCCTCACGTCGGCATGGACATGATCTGGCCGCTCGGTTTGATCGTGCAAGGGTTGACCAGCACGAATGACCAGGAAATACGCCAGTGTCTGACAACCTTGCAGAAAACACATGCCGGAACCGGCTTCATGCACGAGGCCTTCAACAAGGATGATCCAAACAAATTCACCCGTTCCTGGTTTGCCTGGGCCAATACCATTTTCGGCGAACTGGTGTTAAAAGCTTTCAATGAGTACCCTCATTTATTGGCCTAGCAATTCAACTAAATTTTGGAACCACACAACATAAACCATAACAACAACGAACCCGACCTATGCGACTAAAAACTCTTCCAATATTCCTGGCCTTTCTGCTGATGGGCGTGGCCGACGCGATGGGACCGATGTCCGATGCCGTGCAGAAGAATTTTGCCATTTCCAGCACGCTGGCGACGTTGATGTCATTTTTTGTCTTCATCGCCTTTGCAGTTTTCAGCGTACCCGGGGGATTGCTGGCTGCCCGCATTGGCAAGAAGAATGTTTTGCTCCTGGGTCTGGCGCTGAACACCGTTGCCGTCGCCGTGCCTGCGTTTTCCAATCCTACGTATCCGGTTCTTCTGGCCTGTATTTTTGCCCTGGGTGTCGGCACCACGTTGCTCCAGGTGGCCGGCAACCCCATCATGCGGGACGTTAGTGCCGCCGGCGACTACAGCCGGAATCTCGCGCTGGCGCAGGGCATCAAAGGAGTAGGTTCGACGACCATGACGATTTTGGCCACGGCCGGCATTTCTTTGGCTTTCCTGCCCGTGCTGCAGAACATGGGGTGGCGGGGGGTGTTTCCTATTTTCTTCATTTTGATGGCGTTGGCCTTGATCTTCGTTTTTTCGCTCAAAGTGCAGGAGACCAAGGCGGAGGTCCCACCCAGCATTGTCAGTTCGCTCTCGCTTTTGGGCATTCCCACCTTCGCCTTGGCCGTCTTGGGCATCTTTCTTTACGTTGGGGCGGAAGTTTGCATGGGTCGGTTTCTGTTGCCGACGTTGAAAGACTTTGGGATCGCTCCCTCCACTGCGGCTTGGGCCGGTCCGGTGGCTTTCTTGGGGGCTTTAACCTTTGGACGAATCGTGGCGGGAAGTGTGAAGGTAAGCGCACGGACGTTCTTTCGCATCTCGGCATTCCTTGGATTGATTGGTGCCATTCTTCTCATGCTGGGCAACAAGGAACTGGCCATCGTCGGCGTGGTGATTGGCGGATTGGGTTTCGCCAATATCTGGCCGATGCTTTTTTCGATTACGGTGGAGGAGAAACCTGAATGTGCCAATGAACTATCAGGTCTGATGTGCATGGCCATCTCCGGCGGGGCAATTGTTCCGCTGCTGATGGCGCGACTGCGTGACAACGGCATGACGAGCATGTCTTTCGTTGTTCCTGCCGCCTGTTTCGCCTACTTGCTTCTCCTTTCGCTCAAAGGGAGCAAAAAAAACAATACCCCAACCTGAAAACCATATGAACTTGAATGCAGACCGCCGGGTGGTGATGACGTTGGACGCGGGAGGAACCAATTTCCGGTTCTCGGCCATGCGCGGCAACCAGCAGGTGACCGAAACCGTTACCATGCCATCGGAAGCCACGAACCTGGAGCGGAGCCTGTCCAAAATTCTTGAAGGTTTCATGCGCATCAAGGAGTTATGTTCTGCGCCGCCGGTGGCCATCAGCTTCGCCTTTCCCGGACCGGCCGATTATCCCAACGGCATCATCGGGGACCTTGGCAATCTGCCCTGTTTTCGGGGCGGGGTGGCCTTGGGGCCGATGCTGGAGGAGAAGTTTGGGATACCGGTATTCATCAACAACGACGGGGACCTGTTCGTTTATGGGGAAGCGATTGCGGGATTTCTGCCGCACGTCAATGGATTGCTGGAAAAGGCCGGCAGCCCCAAACGTTATAAAAACCTGTTTGGGGTGACCATGGGGACGGGCTTTGGTGGGGGAATTGTGCGCGATGGCCAATTGTTCATTGGCGACAACTCGATGGCGGGGGAAGTATGGTTATTGCGCAACAAACTGGCGCTACAGATGAATGCGGAGGAAGGCGTGAGCATTCGGGCGGTGCGGCGGGTATATGCCGAGCAGGCGGGAATGGCATTTGAACAGGCGCCGGAATCCAAGGCGATCTTCGAGATTGGCAGCGGCAAAGAGCCGGGCAACCAGGGTGCGGCCAGGGAAGCCTTCCGCCGGCTGGGGGAGGTGGCGGGAGATGCGATGGCACAGGGATTGACGTTGGTGGATGGGCTGGCGGTCATTGGCGGCGGGGTGTCAGGTTCGTGGCCGTTGTTTTTGCCGGCGCTGGTGGATGAACTTAACAGCAGCTATACCAGCCCGGGCGGCAACAAGTTCCGGCGGCTGGCCTCGGTGGCCTTCAACCTTGAAGACCCGGCCCAACGGGAACGGTTTTTGAAGGGTGAAACCCGTGAAATTGAGGTGCCAGGCACACGGCGCAAGATCCAATACGACCCGTTGCAGCGCATCGGAGTGGGTATGTCACGCCTGGGCACCAGTGAAGCTGTTGCCATCGGCGCCTACGCTTTTGCCCTCAAAAAACTTGACGAGAAATCATGAACACTTTTTCAAAACAAAACCCAATCATGCGCAAAACGATCAATCACCTCTTGTCGCGGCACACTCGAATACTGTTTCAGGCAGCTCCGCTGTTGGTTGCCACAATCTGTTTTGGCAAATCAGCCGTGGACTATGTGAATCCCCTGATCGGCACGGCGGAACACGGCCACGTCTATCCCGGGGCCACCGTGCCCTTCGGCATGGTGCAGCTTTCGCCGGACACGCGCGACAAAACGTGGGACGGCACCTCTGGGTATCATTATTCCGACGGCAGCATTCTTGGTTTTTCGCACAACCATCTGACCGGCACCGGTTGCGGGGATTTGGGTAACGTTTTGCTGATGCCAACCGTCGGCGCTCTGAAGCTGACTCCTGGTGCGCAGCCCGGCGACGGTTATCGTGCGCGGTTTTCACACGCCGACGAAGTTTCCCGGCCCGGTTACTATTCTGTTTTGTTGCCGGATTATGGTGTAAAAGTTGAATTGACGGCCACGGCGCGCGCCGGATTTCATCGTTATACGTTTCCAGCCACAAGCGAGGGCCATGTCATCGTGGATTTGCAGCATGGGGTCGGCAACGATGTGACCGAAGCGCAACTCACGATTGAAGATAATCATACCGCGAGCGGCTATCGCCGGAGCGACGGTTGGGGTGGGGATAAGGTGTATTTTTTCGTGATGGAATTTTCGCGGCCGTTCGATTCATCCGGCGTGGCCCAAGCCGACAAGGATGTGTTGGGCAAACAAACAACGGGCAAGGAAACCAAAGGTCACTTTGATTTCAAGACCAAGGCGGGCGAACAAATCCTGGTTCGCGTCGGCCTGTCCACCGTCAGCGTCGAAGGCGCGCGCAACAATCTGCACGCGGAAATTCCCGGCTGGAACTTTGATGCCGTCGCCAAAGCGGCCGGCAAGCAATGGGAAAAGGCCTTGGGCGTCTTCAAGGTCAAATCGCCGGACAAAAATCTCAAGCAGACGTTTTACACGGCGCTCTACCACACGATGGTCGCCCCGACGCTGTTGAGCGACGTGGACGGCCAGTTTCGCGGCCCCGACGGGAATGTGCATCAGGCGAAGGGTTATGATTATTATACCGAGCTGTCGCTGTGGGACACGTTCCGCGCGGAAAATCCGTTGCTGACGCTGACCCAACCCGCGCGCGTGAACGACTTCGTAAACACGATGCTGGCGCATTACCAAATTTTCGGCCAGAACACGCTGCCGGTCTGGCCCGAAGGCGGCAAGGAAACCTGGTGCATGATCGGCAACCACGCCATTCCGGTGATCGCCGAGGCCTATCTGAAAGGCTTTCGCAGCTACGACGCCAACGAAGCA
>Ga0265338_10001099_pt1 | contig 45000 bp, 69 predicted proteins | sample 42126metaG_FD_193579 | JGI IMG/M metagenome (GOLD analysis project Ga0265338, IMG submission 193579) | Rhizosphere microbial communities from Carex aquatilis grown in University of Washington, Seatle, WA, United States - 4-21-26 metaG | ecosystem: Host-associated > Plants > Roots > Rhizosphere... | reverse complement strand
TCGGCTTGTACAGTCGCTACAAAGTATTTAAAAGCAAGTGGGCAGCAACCGTTAAGCGTGCTAGTAAGCGCGGCGGCGTCTCAATTCGCTACAAGAGTACCGGCGGCTCCGTCGACGCTTCCAGGCGATTTACAGCTAGCAAGCGCGGCGGTTAACCAGCTATTCGACGGCGCGAAAGGTAGCGAACCGGTCGCCCTGGCTTCTAGCCCTACCAATGACGAGCCTGCCCTGGCTGTAAATACATTCCCTAATTTGAATGCTATCCAGCCCTTACAGTAACGGCGACAGCTTCTATACAAGAAAAGAGACGGTAAAATATACCGTCTCTTTTCTATTCTCTCAGAATTGGCTTACAATGCGTTTTAAAGGGCCGCCGGTTTCTACTGTTCTGGTATAGAAATCGGCGACCTTTACGGCGATCCTCGGCGCGCCGACCGTATGGAGAGAATATCACACTAAAATCTATCGCGTCAAGAGGTTACACATTATAGCCCTTACTTCTCATTTCTAGCTTCCAGGTGTTAAACTGTTCTAGAAACTTATCCATAGCCAGCCCTGCGGCTTCTAAATCCGCTTTATCCTGGACGATAAACGTATAAGCATAACGTTCGCCAGCCCTGGCTTCCAGTAGCTTCTTATCTTCTTTCGTTAAGCTATCTACTACTATATGGTTTACAGCCAGAAGACGCGCGGCGCGGTCGCCATCAAGTTGTCTCGTATACCACTTGAAAAAGTCATATTTCAAAAAGCGGGTAACTATAAAAGAGTGTAATCCTGGAAATTCCATCGTTTCTATCTCCTGTAACTAAGGGCTGGTTATTCTTCCAGCCCTGGCTTACTTTAATCATTCCATTCGGCGGGTAAATCGTGCGCTTCCAGGTAGTCGGCGAACCGCGCGCGCCAATTCTCTTCTGGACGCGATAAGCTTTCATATCCATACTCCATTAGGCGCTCGCCGAGAATCTCTCCGGCGTTCTCTTGCAAGCGTGAACGTATGTTCATAGCCTCGCAATAACGGCAATAGTGATGATATTCATGATTCTGGTTAGAAGAATACTCCGCGCGGCTATGAAGTGTAAGTTTATGACAGTTAAAGCAAGGCACTACCATAAACGCGCGCGCGGGCTGGCTACCGGTACAAATTGGGCATACTTCGGATTCAGCGTCCAGGTCTGGAAGCAAGATAACCGCGTATTTCATAGTTTCAATCTCCCTACTGACTAAGGGCTGGAAGCGCGCCAGCCCTGGACGCCTTAACGATAGAAGCGGCTGCCGCCGTACGTAGGACGATTAGACGCGGTAAATACAGACGAGCCAGCCAGCCGCGCGGCGTTTCCGTCTTCTGGCTTCCAGCCTTCGCTAGTAAGCGCGGCGGCTTTAATTTCCATAATACGGGCAAAAGTTCGATCAAAAGCTTTTTGTGTGATAGCCGTTTTATGCTCGGCGTTGTATAGGTCTTTTAACTGTACTTGCAATGTTCCCAATTCGTCGACGGCGTTTTCTTCCGTCTCTTCATCCTCTACAACCGGTAAGGGCCGCGCGTCAAGGCATGTTTCACAAATAAGCCCTTTATATTCGTTGTTTTCTTTCCAGGTAAAAACCTTTACAAAGTCAAAAGGCCCGTAAACTGTACCGCAGGAATTGCATGTATGTGTAGTTGTCATTTTCGTATCTCCATTCGTTTGTTTTTTTCGCTTCCGTGTCTATAATATAGCATAGGTTACAAACTATGTCAATAGGTTTTAGACGAATATTAAAACGTTGGCTAAATATTGGCAAAAAGAAACCAGGGCGACCGATTAAGGCGGCCCTGGTTGGTTAGTCTTGTTTCTTCTCTTCTTCCCTCTCTTCCAGGATGATAAGCCCGACCTCCGCTAAAGCTACCAGTGCGCTAATGAGATGTAGCGCGCTAAATTGCCAGCTTGTAGAGGTATCAATATCTTTGTTTAATTGTTCCCATAAGACTTTAGGTAATTGCCCGCTCCGTTCGTACCATGCCTGCCCTACCTCGTTACTCCCTAGCCCTGATAAGATTACCTGATAAGACTGCGCGGCTTGTCTTCTCTCTTCCAGCGTCAATTCTTCCCACTTCTTAATAGCGTTAAGGATGTGAACTTGCTTGACATTATTGTAAACTTTTTTTGCTAAATGATCTTTCAATCTATCGCTTAGTAGCATACTTTCTTCCCTTCCCTTTAGCGCGCCGGTCGGCGCGCTTTTCTTCTGCTATTACTTGCGTCCAGCGACCGGTTAAAACCTGGAAGCCGCGCGCTACAATATTACGACCTCTAGACGGCGCTTTTTTAGCCGGTTTCTTTTTGATCTTTTTTAGCGGTTTCATGATACTAATACCTCCCTGGTTTTAAGCCATTTTTTAAGGGCGCTTTTTGTGACGCTTTGATCTGACTTTGTTTCTAATTTTTGCGTCCTAATCGCGTTAACAATTTCTGATTTTTTAACGTGATTCTTCTTCACAATATCCAGGTCTAAAACTTCTTCCACGCTTAAACCGATAAGCGGCTTTTTACGTTCGATTTTTGGCTGTTTTGTTGCTGGAAGTGGCTCGGTATTTTGCTCATTTTCTGGCTGGTTTTTAGCCAACTTTTCAGCCGCTTTAATTGTTAAAGTTTCGTGTAAAACTTGCGTATTTTTGTTCTGGAAAGCGGGCGCTAAATCATCAGTTTTTACCGCCGGTTTTTGTTCTGTTTTTTGCTCATTTTCTGGCTGAGAATTGGCGGCTTTTTTATCGCGCTTCCAGAAAAAATTTATCACTTTTTTGATTGAAAAACGCGGCGCTTTTTGTTCTGTTTTTTCATTTTCTGGCTGAGAAATGGGCGCTTTTTCTTCCAGCTTTTGCGCTACTTTTGCGCCTGGATTTTTAATCATTCCTGATTTATCAAACACAATTACCGTACGCGAAAACGCGCCTATAATTGCTAACAGAATTGCAACAAATGACCTCGCCCAAATTAAGATTACAGGGCTTAAACCGGCGGCATAAATTGCGCCGTCGAAACTAAGATTTAAAGACTTTTGCAACGCGGGAATCACTGCCGCGCCGAAAGTCACAAAAGCAAGAATCACACCTAACAAGAGGTAGAAAAAAGCTTGTATTTTCTTGCCAGTTTTCCAGGCAAGTTTTAACCGATACCACATATTGATAAATTGGGCGTCTATTGCGATAGTTTGAATAAGCGCCCATATGTTAAAAACCAGTGGATTAGCCAGGGCCGCGCCACCTGATAAAAAATCAAACATGCTAAAGCTAATACCAACGGTAATCAGGATAGTACTAAAAGTAAGTAGGTATCCTTCTAAAATTGAGATTAGCCCGTCTAAGTAACGGCGGCAGTAGTCCAGGGCCGCCAATCCTGGATATTTTTCTTCTGAATAATACCGTGTATTCTCTTCTAAAAGTGTCGACATACTAATACCCTCCGTTTGATGCTTGTTTCAATCTATTAATATCTTCCCTGAAAGCTTCCAGTAGAACGTCATACTCAGCCGAGTATTTTGCATTGTTAGCACCTCCTGGCGCGCGGTTAAAAAGCGCCTGGAAGATGTCGCGCCGGTCGCGCCCTATTAAACTATGTAAAGTATCCACTTTCGCGGCCCAATTCTCAATTTGGTCTAAGCGGGCTTGTAGAGCGGCTGGATATCTTGTTTCAATCTCGTTTCTATCTTCTTTCGGGCTTGTTTCGCCCTGGTTAAAATTATTAAATCGTTGGCTTTTTGAAACAAGATTAACTATCTTGTTTCGCCCTGGAAGAGACGGGCTATTTATGCCAGCCAGGGCCGCGTTTATATCTTCTTCACTGGCATAACTCCATACAAAACGCTCGTAACCGTCGAAAGATTTATAATAGCCGCGTCCTTTCGGGAATCGCTCGGCGGCCCTGGCTTCCGAACTAAGAAGCCCTATTGCTAGCCCTTGCTGGTAAGGTACGCGTAAAACCATTTTAACAGGGCAGGCGTCTCTTATATCAACACTCCCTAATTGTTCTTTAGTGGATAGCTGAGACATATAGAAACCAACTATACCAGCCTTCGCCGTCTCCGTCGCTATAGCTTGCATAAGCCCTATTAGTTCATCTAGTGCTTTATCATGCCCGCTTAAGCGCGCGTCTCTTGCATAGCTCAAACATTCGTCAATAATGACAACTATCTTTTTACCATACCAGGGCGAGATAGCACGCTTTTCTTCTTCTGATAAATCATCACGTACTAGCCTTAAATCTATTTGCTGGTTTAAGAACGTAACGGCGGCGCTTATCTCTTCTGGCTTCTTCCCTGTAATCTTAGAGCCTCCTGGCGGCGTTATTATCCAGGCGTCCAGGGCTGGAAGAATACGCGCGGTTATTGATCTATCCAGATTCGCCTTATGTGGATCGAATACTAAAAATGCTACATCTTCTTCCAGGTAACGCGCCCATTTAACCATAAGACTAGCGATTAAACTTGACTTACCTACGGTAGACGCGCCGGTTAGAAACGCAGTAGCCTCGTATGCATCAGTTATCGCTTCCAGGCTGGCTACATTAGTAAATTCGTCAACGGCTATTCTATACCCATAAACCGGCGGGCTTCCAGCTTCCATACTTCCATCTATCAATTCTTGACGAAACGATGGCGCGGTACACGTCTCCGGATTTATGCCAGGGCCGCTAATTTGTAGCGTCTCTTCTTCTGGAAGTTCGGTTACAGTCGTATTGTAGGATTCTTGCTTGTTTATCTGGCTGGCTATCGCGTTACCTGGCGCTATATAGTTGATAAGTTGCCCGCTTTCAATTTGCAGAGGCTGCGCGTAATTCCCATTGGAATCGGCTGGAAGAAGGGCGTAATATTGCGCCGCGCGTATTTTTAACTTCACGTCCAGGCTTTTATTAAAGATGTCGACGCCCTGGCTGAGTATAGGCATAATGCCGAATCGGATAACAGCGATACAGCCAGCCGCTACCAGAAACCAGAAGATGTAAAGACCGTACGCTATAGCGATAGCCAGGGCTGCGGCGGTCGCGCTTATGCCAGCTATGAGGAAAAACGCTAGCTTGTTATCTGACATAATTCTTTACCTCCATAACTGACTTATACGCCCATTTTACCAGCTTGCAAGAAATGACAATTACCATGCAAGCCAGGGCGAGGAGATAAAGAAAATGTAGCGCGGGCATACTAGCCAGTAGCGCGCCCGATTCGGCGACGTAGCTGGCTAGAAGGTGCAAGCCGTCTACGGTTACTTGCATGATAAGTGCTAATAACCGTACTACTGCTAAAACCAGCGTAAACGCCCCTAGTACTAAAATCAAAAATTGCAAAAGCTTAAGCTTGTACGTCATACTTAATTGACTAACCATAGTTGCCTCCTTAAAGCGTACTATGTGAGGTTATAGGCGGCGACTGATACACGCCGCCTTATTTCCCCGTTTCTATCCTCTTAACTACTGGAAAATTATCTAGTTCTGTTTTCTTGAAAAAATCGCGCCAGAAACCTGGAAGCTTAGAAGGATTTATAACTAGTACCGTGTCGCCCGTCTCCGTGTCGACGCGTGTTAACCGTCTACGCTTTCTAAAGGTTTCCCTGGTAACGCCCATATAGGACGCCGCGCCATTCGTATCAAAATACGTTTCTCCTTCATAATTTGCTTGCATCTTTGTTTTTTGCCTCTCGTTTCGTGGTATGTTGAGACTATACACAATTTGCATAAACTTGTCAAGCCCTTTGCAAGATACTTGCAATATTTATGTAAAATTAATATCCCCCAATGTTGACAAATGTAAGCGACTAGCGTACAATGAGCATACATAAATACATGCGTGTTTAGTAGTCGCGCGGTAAGGGCTTCTGTTTTTCTTCACACAATGACATAGTAGCCAGCCGCGCGGCTTAAGCCGATGTAACTCAATTGGTAGAGTACTTGTTTTGTAAACAAGAGGTTGGCGGTTCAAATCCGTTCGTCGGCTTCCAGCCAGCCTTAAGCGTCTCGCCTGGAAACTTGCGCTTAAGGCTAGGGCGTCGGATTCCCTAGTGTGATGAAAGAAGCCAGGGCGCGCCGTTCGCAGCCCTGGCTTCTTCTATGGAGGCTTTAATGATCATAGTTAAATACGTAATTCGCTTCTTAGATGCTATAATCTCGTTTATCATAACGCCCATTGAATACGGCGAGACGGAAGAAGAAGAAGCGCAAGTTAGGACGCCTTAAGTATGGTATACTGATATCATCCTCCCTAGTTTCAACATCTAAAGGATTAGCCAGGGCTTCAGCCGCATGTATAGCCCTGGCTTCTTTTTGTTTAATGGCTTGTGTAACTTCGATCAATTCCAGCCAGTTTTTACCAATTTATTAAAAAGCCAACGAATTAATAGAAAAAGCCCTTGACATAGTTTGTAAGCTATGGTATTATGTTTATGTCGAGAGACGTTAAATCGAAACTACTACTCTTAAGGAGATCGAAACTATGAAAGTTAGTGCCTATTTTTACTACTGGTTAGGAAATACCAGATATGAAGTAAGAATGCTAGAAAACGGAAACTTTGTAAGCAAACATATAGCGCCCGATGGAATCTCAACTTACATCGGCTATGAAAATGCATTAGCGACCGGTACACATCGGGCGCTAATGTATAACCATATATTAGGCGGCTGGATAGGAGAGATACATGCCAGGGCGCTAACAGAAGAGATAGAAGCTATGCCGGAGGGAACTGATAAAATGCTAGCTATCCAGGCATACGAGGCTATGTTATCTTCTCTTGAAACGTCAATCTGTAAACAAGCCTTCGCCGAAGACTTTCCCTTTTAACGCGTCCAGGGCTGGCTATTATTCCAGCCAGCCCTTAGTTACAGGAGATAGAAACGATGGAAGCCAATAAATTTAACAATTCTATACCTGCGGGTATAGACAACACATTTAACCGGCAAAAGCTGGCGCGCGCGATAGTTAACCAGCTTAAAGACAAAACGCCAGCCGAGCAAGCTAACCTAATAGCCGAATTGCTACAATTTATTGATGTAGGCTTTGTAGCGGCCCTGGTTTTAGCGTACGATATAAACCGGATAGGAGCAAAAACCGATGGAAGAGACTAATAGAGAGTATCCACAAACGGCTATAAGCTGGTTATGGGAAGAATTGCAAGGTTTATTAGGGCTGGAAGAAGCCGCCGACATTAAAGCGGGCTATGATGAACAAAACAGGCGCTACCAGCAAGCGGTAAGGGATTACCAGAAAAGAAGACAAGGCGAAACGTTTAAAGCCTGGAAGCGTGAAATAGCGCGGAGCGAAAAACGCGCGGCCCTGGATTTAACGCAATTAGGAGAAGACGCCGTTTTCTATCCAGAAGGGCTTACCGATAAAGAGATAATATCTCAATACAGCATATACTGTTTTGACCTGGAAGATACTAAAGACCTGGAAGAAGAAACCGCGCGGTTTCTGGCATTTAAAAAAGAGTATATCCAGAACTGGAAACCGATAAAGGACGATATAGAAGATAATCCATTTCAATTATCGGATGGATTCAAACAAGCGGTATTAGGCGACGATTTAAGCCAGTATACCGACCGTGCGAATACAGATAGCCAGGAATAGAGGGATAGTATGTTTTACGCTGGAATCGTAGTTGCTTCGATACTAATCGTCGGCGTAATTGCCTTACTCATTTACGCGCGTTATGTATTGAAGTCTGGAAAGTGGGAAGATTAACATGCAATGGAAAATAACAATACTTACCAGCCAGCCAGAAGAGACGCTTAAACTTTTATCTTGCCTGCGAGATGGAAGAATAAGACACGGCGAACCGATACAAGTAAAGGAGTGGAATGGCGGTTACACAATTGAAGTTACTACGATTAAGGATTACATTACCCGCTTAACGCGTATTTTCCAAATAACGAAAGGAGTTAAAGAGGTAAGATAGCTAACTTCCAGCCAGGGCGCGACCGATGAAACCGGCGGCCCTGGCTTCTTTTTATCCAATTTATTAAAAAGCCAACGAATTAATAGAAAAAGACTTGACAAGAATTGTAGCCTATGGTATTATGTTTATGTCGAGAGACGATTGAAACAAATTGAATGGAGAAACAAAAATGAACTTCACACCAACTATAGAGCAAGAAAACGTTAAGATTTATTTTGAGGCACGCCTGGAAGAAGCTATATATACTTCCATCTTTTTAAACGCGGTCGCTGGAAGCGGTAAAACCTCTACAATCATGTATCTAATTGAAGTGCTTAAAAATACCGGTCGCTTCTTCAATGCGTGTTCACTTTCATTCAATACAAACATTCGAGATGCAAGCCAGAAAAAGCTTGACGATATGAAAAGCGGCGTTAAGGCGCGTACAACTAACCAATTAGGGCGCGCGATCCTGGTAGACGCGGCGAAGCGTAAACTTTGCGCCATGCCAGAAGGAAAAGCCGACGGGAAAAAATATGATACAATCGCGCGCGACCTTCTAGACGGTTATAAAAACGATGCTACTTATTTCCCTATCCAGAAGACGCGTTACAAAGATTACTCTAAATGTCTATATGGCACGCTGGAAGTAATAAACGCTTTAAGAAATACCAGAACTACAGCGACCGCCGAGAACATTATAGAACTTGTCTTACACTACCGGATGGAAGAAAAAGTTAATGTTTTCGCGCCCTGGTTTCCTCTTATCGTTTCAATGAGCGGCGTTATTATCGAAACGGGAATAGACGCCTATAACTCCGGATATTGCACAAAAGCGGGAAAAACGTTTAAAACTGGCTGGCATAACTTCGACGATCAAATATGCTTACCTTTAGACCTTGACTTAATTTCTAGAGATTGGGATATTATTTTTTGCGACGAGGCGCAAGATTTAAACACGGCGCGGTTACAGATGATTACACGCGCGATTAAAGAAAACGGGCTATTATTCTTTGTAGGCGACCCTAGCCAGAGTATCCAGGGCTTTACCTATTCAGATACGCAAGCCGTCGAAACGATTAAAACGGTTACGGGCGCGCGTGAATTTCCGCTTTCAGTTTGTTGGAGATGTGACGAAAACATTATTAGACTGGCGCAGGCTCTGGTATCTCATATTCAGGCGCGACCGGCGGCCCTGGCTGGAAGAGTAGACACGGTAGACGCCGACGAACTTATGAAGAATCTAGAACAGGGCGACCTAGTCCTTTGTAGAGTGAAAGCGCCCTTAGTCGATTGGTGTTTAAGAGCGATACGCGCCGGTTTTACAGCGAAAGTACGCGGGCGCGACATTGGTACAAGTACAATAGCCCTGTTAAATGAACTATTAGACGGCGGCGCGACTGTAAACAGCTTATTAGTCGCCCTGGACGATTGGGAACATAAAGAAAGTCAGAAGGTACTAGGGAAGAAGGACGAAGAGGCACTCTTGCAAGCTATCCAGGATAAAGCGGCGACGTTAGCGGCATTGTACGAAGGCTATATTATCCATCTCTCTAATATCTACGATGAAAGCGACGTTAGCGGATTCACCAATTCAGAAGATTTAATAGACTTCATTTCATCTAAATTTAGCGACGATGAAAACGCGATTAACGGTATTAAGCCTATTATCTTCTCTACAGTTCATAAAGCTAAAGGGCTGGAATATCCGCGCGTATTCATCCTACATCCTGAAAAAATGCCTCACCCAATGGCGTGCGAAGGCTGGCAAACTGTCCAGGAGTATAACATCCTTTACGTAGCAATTACCCGCGCCATGAAAGAACTGTACTTTGTTGGGTGCATACCCGCGCCCTTGCAAGATACCTACAATACCATGATGGAAGAAGCGGCAGCCCTGGAAGCCAGCCGCGTAACGGTTACAGAAGTTTATGAAGAATTGCCAGTGTTACAGATAGCCGCGCCCGCCCTGGAAGAATGGAATGCACTTTCAGTAATCGAAGCCCTGGAAACCAACCAGCCAGAAGAAGAGACGGCGACGGCCCTGGTAATCGAAGGGCTGGAAGAAGAAGCAAGCGAACTAGAAGAAAACGAGATAGTACTAGAAACCGCCACACAAGGGCAAGAGACGGCGGCGGCCCTGGACGCCCATAAACCGGCGGGCAAGAAAGGGCGACCGGCGCTAGCATCTTCTGACAAGGTTGTACAAAGATTTATACGTACCGATCCCGATATGAAAGAAGCCTTAAGCGGATTTGTAGCCAGCCTGGAAAATACAGAATTTCACGACCTTATACCGTTCGCTGGTAAGTCTTTAGCCGTGAATGATATTATCATCGCCGCGCTACTTTCCTACGAGCCATTTATGAACTTCTTCCAGGCTAGCCCACAATGGGCGAGATACATTGAACGTCAAGCGCGCTTAAATCCAGGCTTCCAGCTTCCAGGGAAGCCAGCCAGGCAGCCGGAGACTACTCCGGCTGCCCTGGAAGAAGAAGCCAGCCAGGAACCGACGCCCGACGAATTAGCCCTGGAAAAAGAGTACAACAATAAAGAGTCAATTTGTATGGAGTGCCATACAATCTTAAAAAATGAAGATATTGATACTTATCCAGGTGAAAACGCGCCCTGCGGGCATAAAAAAACGGGCTATTTTGACATAGCAGATATAGAGCCAGCCCTGGAAGAAGAAAAGATAGTAGAATCTACCATAGAAGCCAGCCAGCCAGGGCCGCGCGAGGCTGGTATCGTCCAGGATAAAGACGGGAATCAGTTTGTACTATTACACTTGTTTGGAGAGTAGATAAATGATATAATGACAATATGTCAACTAGACATAAGGTTATTCATTCTTTTTGTATAGTTGGTGTGAATCCATCCCACTCCGGTTTCTAATCTTTCCAGCAAAAAACCGCGCTTTAGCAAGTAAGCGCGGTTTTTTGTATCCTCTCTACCAGTTTTAAAAAGTTGGCTAAATATTCGTCTAAAACCTATTGACATAGTTTGTAACCTATGCTATATTATCTTATGTCGAGAGACGTTAAATCAAAAAATAAAACTTACAGGAGATTGAAACCATGATTAACAATAAAGGTTATAGCATAATTGAAAGCGGTACATACGTCATTATTAGCCAATTTGGAGAGACATCACACGACTGCGGTAAAATGATAGATGCTATTGCACGTCATTTCAATATGACAGAAGGTAAAGGGAATGTAGCGAACTGGCTAAATGTCAAGTTTGAAAACGTCGACGTTTACGCTTTTAACCGAAAAACACGGTTAGGAATGCATTTTTGTATGTCAATGAAAAACGGCGAGATTCACGGCTGTATAGGTAATGAAATAAATTACAGCGAATTAGCCGACCGGCGCGCGAAGTAAATAATCTTCCAGGGCTGGCGCGCTTCCAGCCCTGGCTACTCAAGAGAGGGTAGAAAGATGCAAAAAGTTTTAGATGTCTTATATGTCAATCCTGAAAATACCGGTCGCATTGTGAGGAAAGAAGACGGGCGAATCTATCCTGAAATGTCCGAACTGGTAGGGATCGGGAGGCTTGCGCCTTTAACGCAAGTTTGGAAACCTTATTTTATTGGCTATAAACAGTTTACGTCTATTTGTCAGTATAAAAGTTATAAGACCGAAAAAGGCGCGCGCGCTTTTCTGGATAGCTGGCTAGAACAGGCTGAATATTTATAAGTGTCCAGGGCTGGTTATTCTTCCAGCCAGCCCTTAGTTACAGGAGATAGAAACGAATGAACAGACACAACGCGCGCGCGCAGGGCTATAGAGACGGCTTCTTATGCTTCCAGGCGAATCCGAAAATGAGCAAGCCAGAATTTGAGAATCACGGCTTGCTAGTCGGAGGCATGTATACCGAAAACAAGCTAACTTTAGACAACTTTAGCGCGGGATGGAATAGCGCATTTAAGCCAGCCCTGGAAGCCGCGCCGGTAGAACACATAGAATCCAGGTTCGGCTTTTGCGTATGCGCTAAATGTCTAAAAGGAGAGGAGGCTACCAGTGTACACGCTATTGGAGATACTACCAGCAATGGGTAAAACACGCTGGAAGATAAAGCATATGGACTGCGGTAATATTGTTTATTGCTACATATGGTCATGGCGCGGGCGCGGCGTCAAGATATGCCCATATTGCAAACAACGTATACCATTCAGCCAGGATTAACAGCCAGGGCCGCGCGCCCTGGTTTCTTTTTGCCAATTTTTAGCCAACGTTTTAAACTGGTATGAAAAACACTTGACAAGAATTGTAACCTATGCTAATATGTACATATCGAAGCGAAAACAAATTGAACTTAAGGAGATAGAAACGATGGAAGCCACACAAGAAATTTTTCACTGTCAAATCTGCGGGCGCGATATTAAAGCTGGCAAGGGCAAAATTGCAAAGCACGGTTACAAAATCGATTATGGACAGTTTACTAAATCATGCGACGGCGCGGGCTATGCACCTTTCGAAGTCTCTTGTGAGAGATTAGAGGCATACATTGAACAGGTTAAAATATGGGTAACAAACTGGACTAGCGAACTAGCCGCGCTTCTTAAAAGCCCGCCAGCTACGCTTACAATTATGCGCCGTGTATCAGCCTGGAAGGAATTGGAAGAAATTACATACGAAAAACCGGAAGGTTTCAATGCAAACAATTTACACGGCTATAAAGTTACTACCTACGTCGGCGCGTATAGAAGCAAAAAGAGCGGATTGGAGCAAAATATTAAACTGGCAACTAAAGACATAGAAGAGATGGAAGCGCGCGCGGCTGGCTGGCATAAAGAACACGACGAGCCAGCCCTGGAAGTCAGCCAGCCAGAAGAAGAGACGGCGACGGCCCTGGAAGAAGTTACCAGCCAGCCGGAGACTACTCCGGCGGCCCTGGACGTAACCAGCCAGGAATTAAAAACCGCTCCGGTAGAGGTCGGAGACATTGTACGCCCTAATATGTTGTACGCCGTTGGTAATCCTACCTGGACGCGGGCGAAAGTAATCGGTTTACACTTTTTCGATACTGTTGATGGCGGTTGGACTATTGATATACAGTACATGCGTTCCAATTGGGAAAACGGCGGCTATCCTTATCAGTTTGAGCTAACACCAACAAAACAGTATATGATGGCGACGTGGGAAGTAGAACTAGTGGAAAGGGCCGCGCCTAAAACAGAACTAGCCCTGCGCCTGGAAGAGATAGAAGCGAATAAGCAAGAGAAGATAGCGGCCCTGGAAACCAGCCAGCCAGAAGAAACGCGCGGGTATAATGACGGGGAAAAGATGGCGCAATGTTACACGCTTCCAGAGAATAGCCGCTCCGTAGATGTGCCATTACAGACAATGAAAGAAAGAATACACGACTGTTTAGCGGGCGCGGTACTGATGTATGAATGTAGATACTGGAATGCATATAAACGCGGTTTTTTTGATGAATTAGACCGCGCGGCAGTCGCTGAAAGGGAATTAAAAATGCAAAAATTGGATGAATGGGAAAATGCATACGGAGATATATGGCAATCCCCACCTAGCCCAAAAGCTGAAACCGTAATAATGGCGGGCGCGGGTAATGTGGTATGGAGTAACGAACTATATCAGCGTTTTCGCTTAGCTACCCTCTCACTAGATGCAAGAATAGAAGAAGCCAGGGCCGCGCAGCGTGCAATGCATAAGGAGATTAGCCAGGAATGGATAAACCAGAATAGGGAGTTAATCATAGCTATTATGGATTGCCAGGAATGCGGAATAGGGCAATTCTGCGCGGCGCATGAAAGAAAGATAGAAGCTATTGCGCCGCTTCCAGCCGCAGCCCTGGAAGCGCCCGACCGTGCTATCTCTAAAACATGCGTGTATGTCAATGAGGGAGGATGTAAAGGGATCGCCGAGCAAGTATGCCCATCATGTAACCGGCATTTTTGTAAACAATGTTTTGAAGAGGTGTTTTTATTGCTTCCAGGTAGCCGCCAGAGAGTATGCGCCGACTGTCATTATAAAGCCTTCGCGCAGCCAAATTAGTAGCCAGCCTGGACAAAAGCCGCGCCCTATATGTTGACAAATGGGCGCGGCTATGGTATCTTATGGAGGTACAAGAAACACTCCATTACAGGATACTAGAAGTAATAGCTATTCGCTTTTGCGATTGAAATTTACTATTCTTGTACAGTGGCTTCCAGAAATGGGAGGGAGTTAGAACGCGGTTAGGCGTGTATCCATAATTCGCTTTAAGCGTTTTAGTTTTATCGATTCTTCGACGTTTAGAAGGTTAACGGGCTAACGCGCCGTTATTATTAGAAAGCTTCCATTCTGCGGGAATCGATCAACTACAAAAAAAGCAACTTTTGTGATTAAGTCTCTCTAAAGTTGCTTTTTTTGTATTCTAGAAGCGCGCGCGTTATACTCATTGGGGGAAACATAAAAGCCGCCTGGAATCTTGCATCTTCCAGGCGGCTTTTATTCGTTGGCTTTTTATCTATCCCTGGTATCGCGTACTCTTGTAGGATTTTCATCTACATGCAAGTATCTATCTAGTCCAGGCTGCCAGACAAAAGCGGAGAGTGTTTTCTCTCTAATCCATCCTGGCTTATCCACTTCATAAAATCCCTCTATTTCCAGATTTATAGCGCCAGGATGGAAGCGCATATTATGCGCTACACTTTTAATAATCGCTATAATGTAGCTACCAGCCGTACGCCCTGCGCGCCCTGGAAACTGTATTGACAATTGAAGTATTAAACCGTTTTGAACTGACATAAACAAGCTTGTTTTTTTTCGCGCTTCCCTGGACGCCCTGAAACGAAATTCTAAGACATATTTATTACCGTACGGCGGCGCTATCATATCTTCCAGGTGATAGGCTTCCAGGCTACTATACGAGGTATCCCCCCAATTGATATACTCCGACGGGCGCGCTATAGCGCCTAAAATAGTTTCCATTGGAGGTAAACGGTACATATCCGCTATCCGCTCATAAACTACCGTGTTAAAGAGAGGTTTCACGGCTGGCTGAATATGGAGATCGATACTAGAGGTATACATGATGTTTCTATCCTTTCAGGTAAGCTTAACAATTCTACTATGCCATTTTAACACATTGTCGGGCGATTCTGACAGTCTCTAGAACGGTACATACATTTTACCGTCTGAATCTACTACGCCGCTTTCTTGCCTATCTCCTATTGGTAGCTGGCTATTTGTAACGGCGTTCTTCAATGCCCGTTTGTTTTCTTCTTCCAAATTAATAGCCAGGGCTATTAATTTTTGAGTAATGCCCTTGACTCTTCCAGGCATACAACGGCTGGCGAATGCTTCCCAATTCTGGAAGCCTGGAAGAATAGAAAGATACTGGTTTACTGCTATCGCTGGAAAGTCTACAATACACGCCAGCTTTAATATTTCCAGCGCGTACGCGTGTTCTACGCAAAACGGGCTATTTTCTTCTGGTAGATGTTTACACTGTTCACGAATATAGTAATACCCTTTCCTTTCGCCCTTGCGTTCTGTTCTTTGCGCTATGTTCTCAAAAACGCATCGTGGCGCGTTTTTGGGCAGCGTGTAAGGCGTATACATAAATCTACCTCAAAGAAGCGCCGGTAAACGTGACGACTGTATACCAGCCGCGCAGCCTATCTACAGTTCGTCGCCCTGGCTGGAAAGATACGCCCGTTTGTATCCAGTAGTTAGCCAGCCCTGGTAAATCAAAATTTGAAGAGATACACGTCCTTAATCCAGCGTCGTAACGGTACTGGATAACCTCTTGAAACTTTTCCAGGTTAAACTTAGAGCCTCCCTCCGCGCCTAAATCGTCCAGGAAAAGAAATTTTACCCGTTTTACTATCTCTTCAATCTCGTTACTCTCATCTTTATTAAAATTGTCTTTAATCAGGGCGATATAATCCAGCGTGCTAATAGTTAGCACCTGGAAGCCCGCGCTAGTTAGTTCATTCGCAGCTGCGGCGCTTAATCCGCTTTTCCCTAGCCCGACGTCGCCGCTTAAGAACATATTTACGGTTTCACCGTCGACGAATTTTCTAACCTCTCGTTTCGCTTTTTGATCGCCGCGCTTTGGATAGGTAGCGAATGTATAACCGGTAGATTCGACCGGCATATTTTGAGCATTATAAAAAATGCCAGAATCTACCAGCCGCTTAATTTTTGCGTCAACTTTCGCGCGTGTTCTGGCTTCTATCACGGCGGGCGAACAGGTCGGGCAGGGCTGGCTTTTATTCGTTCGCTGTAGTGTAACTTTATCTAATACGACGGTTGTACCATGTGTATCAGTCGCGTTAACTATCTGGTTACAGGTTCTACACTTCCAGAAAGCATTATTTAACTGTTTAGCGGCTGGCTCGTCGACGGTATACGGTTCGCCGGTTTCACTGTTTATCGCCGGTTTAATGCTACGCATATACGCGCCGAAGGCTTGCTTGCTTCCAGGTATACGCCCAATCGGTATAATTTTATTCATGCCCGCGCCGGTTTCTTCTGGTTGATTCATAGTTTCAATCTCCTAACAATTTGTATTTCTAACATAATATCACGCGCTACAAACTATGTCAAGCCCTGATTAAGCACTAACCAGGGCCGCGCTATTTTGTCGGTACTCTTGCGCCAGTCGCGCCGCTTCTTCTGGCTGGCATTCCAGGCGATTCGCTATATCGTTACGATAGTTTGATGGAAGTTCGCTATACTCTCCATATTTTTGTGTAGCCTCGGCGGCGCTTATCCATTCGTAAAGAAACCAGAACTTTCTACAGTCGATAGCTTTAATTCTTCTGTCAGTACAAATTAATACTTGCTTGTCTTCTTCTTCCGTTTCGTCCAGGTCGGGCGCGGGCTGGCTATAGGAGGCTGCGCCCAATTTATCCAGAGCCTTGTCAATGTTTTTTGCAATTACCCATAAATCAACATTTTTACCTTTCCACCAATCCTCGGCTATCACCTGTCCAGGCTCCCCTATCCGCTTAAAGAACTTATAAGCGGCGTTTATCTCTTCCAGGCTATAGCCGCGCGTGTTATTTCCTCTTAGTCGCTGGCTGAGAGTAGCTGCGGCGGTTTCTGCTTTTGTGTAATCTGAATCAGCCCTATTAGAAACTGGTAGCGTAGAACCGCGCCAGATATCTCCTAATTGCATGATTACTTCTGATGTAGCGGCTTGCTTTAAGTCGAAGGCTTCCAGGGAGAGAAGTTTTTTCTTATTTGTGTTTTTACCGCGTCTCGTCTGGTTAGCGGCGGTTACAGCCGCTTTATTAGTTGTATTACTGTTTAATTGTGAATCTGTATTTTGTATTACTGTTTCTTGTAGGTAGGATTTCCCTACTACCCCTAGTCGGTTTTCCCTACTACCGTAGTAGGATTTCCCTACTACCCCTAGTCGGTTTTCCCTACTACCCTCTAGTATGTTTTCGCTACTAGGTGGTAGGATTTCCCTACTACCCTCTACATAGCGTAGACTGTAGAGAGTTATGTCTTTATCGCGCTGAGTAGTGTATGATTTTACGCGGTTTATACATCCATACTCTTCTAGCTTGTTAAGAGCTTGTACAAGTGTTGTACGGTCACTAACGCCGCAGCCCTTATCTAATTGCTTACCGTCTTTAGTAGTAATACCGTCTTTAAATTGGGATAGCGATATAGAATCACAATCTTTATTAAATCCCAATGTGCGACGGATGATATATAAAAGGGCTTTTAACTCCGCGCCGCTTAAAATAGGTAACAATTCGTCGAAAACTATATCAGGTACCCAAGTAGTACCGGCGGCGACAAATCCAGCAAAAGTAAATGTTTTATCTTTCATTGCTTTTCCCTTCTTCCAGCCGTTCGCCCGTTGTTACATCTATATGTTTACTCTTAAGAGTAATAATAATATCTATTACAAGTTCTTCTATATTGTCGCTTACAATGCCGAATTGTGCTATTTCATGTGTTTCTATCGCATCTCTTATAATACCGTAGTCTAATACTTCTTCCAGCGTATATAATTCGGCGTGTATGCGCTTAACGTTCTTCATACGAAAATGCCTCTTTCTTGACACTCCTATCTAAAGTTGTGTATGATAGGAGTAACTTTTGTTTTTTGTAGCCAGGGCGTCGAAGCTTCTACCTTTCGACGCCCTTAAGTTTTGCTAGAAACAAAACTTAAAAACTTAATATTATAATAATGTATTGACTTATCGAAGTCAAGTCGGCTATAATTCTCCTAACAGATTTGCATTAAAACCAAATAAGGAGATACCAGCAATGCCAGAAGAAAACGCCGACGATATACTTAATTCAGAAGAGACGGCAGCGATATTGGGTATTACAAGACAATACCTATACCTTTTTGTATTCAATAAGGAAATACAGCCAGAAAAACCGCCGGAAGATACCATTATGAAAAAGCCGCGTTTAAAGTTTAAGCGGTCGGAGGTAATGCGCTTTAAGCAAGCAAAAAAGCAACTACCAGCCGCCGCCGCCTGAAAGAATAACCAGGGCCGCCTTAATCGGTCGCCCTGGTTTTTTGTTACAAAATTTCTTGTTTTACGCCCGAAAGTACTAACCGTGTCGACGTACTATAGCTAGGGCTTCCATCCTGGCTAGTGCCTGGAAGAATAAGCTTCGACGGCGAATTAAAAACGCTTTCACTGGCTGGAAAATTTAGCATATCCGCAGCCAATTCCAGGCGCATTTTAGCAATTCTTAAATTTCTGTTTATTTCTCGCATGTGTCTACGTTTAACTTCATTGTAGAGACTTTCAGATTGATTCATCCTGTATTTCTCTTCTTTCCAGGGCAGGCGCTTTCTAGTGCCTGTTTTTTATTTAATTTTCTACCAGGGCTATAGCGTAATGAGCGGGTATACTTCCATCCATTGCTTGACTCAAAAATGGAGGCATAAGCGAATCGGGAAATACGGGAATCGCTTCTATTTCTTTGCGACCTCTTGAAAAGTAAAATTCTCCTGTCCATTCTGCGCCGGTATATTTAGGGCAATTCTCTATAAGGTCGGCTTGCGTTTGGCTGGCTATGTAAATACAATCAGGTAGCGCGCCCTGGTATTTCTGGCATAGGATAATAGTTGAGTAAATGAGCGATAGACTACTAGTATTAAAATCGGCGCTATGCTCATAAAGCCGGAAGGGAAGTTTAGGCGCGGTTACGCGAATGTATGCCTCTTTTAGTTGGGGGGGGATAGATGGAAGTACAACGGTTTCTATATCAGCTAGTGTATTACCGCTTCTAGCCAGCTTTTCTAATTGCGCCAGGGCTGGAAGTTCGCCCGTAACGATTGGGTAATGTTGTTCTGTTGTAGTGGCCTTATAATGTCCAGGTAGCGCGGGTATTTGCCCGCTTTCAATGCGCCAGCGTTGCAATATCGCGCCAGGGCGTAGTCTCTTTTTCTCCATTGAATCTCTAATCTTTCTAGTCTAAAAATCTTACCGGCTTTAAACAGCCAGACATAGATATTAGACTAACATATAGTAAAATTTAAATCCACTACTAACACTAATTGTTAAGAAACCTTTACCGGAAACTATAAAAAGATGATAATAGCGCCTGGAAGTGAACATAACGAAGTTAAGAACTTGTTAAGAAAACGCGGCTATTTCTAAGCATTTTCACTTTTCATCTTGATTTAATCTTCAAAGTTGAGATAGGACTGAGACGAAACTGAGAATAAGACTTGACAAGCTTTGTAACATGTGCTATATTATACGTGTTGATTAGTTCCCATAAGGAAAGATAAAGGAGTTAAGAATTGGCTTACAAAACGAGACAAAGGAAAGTTTATTCGATACCAGAAGACGCCGAGGAATTTGACGGTGAATCGATTCCCTTTCGCTTACCGGTTCATTCCCTGGTAGACAATTTAGGAGAGTACGCAAATATTCCAGACTTCCAGCGAGATAAACACGTATGGCCTGAGCGTTATAAATACGAATTTATTAAAACGCTATGCCTGCGCGGCTATGTTCCCGCTATCCTGGTATGCAAGCGTCTAGACGGCGGCGACGGCGAATGGATTATAGACGGGCAGCAACGCGTCGACACTTTAACCCAATTCGTTTTAGCGATGAAAGCGGATTTAGCCGGTAAGGATATACCGAAGGACGAAGACGGGTATTACTTCTATTTCCGTTTAAGCAAGCGCCACCGTGAAAACTTGCTTTCTTACAAATTGCGCTTTGAGGAATTACAGAATCCTTCTAAAGCCCTGTTATCCAGAACATTCTTAAGTTTGCAGAATCAGGTTTCAGCGACTACCGCCGAGAAAATGTGGGCAGCTTCTTCCAGCCTTAACGATGTGATTAAGCTTGTTTACACCTTCTCTCCCTACTTCCAGGATTTCTACGTCGGGCGCGCGAAAAAAGGTAAGGACAGGAGAAAACAATCTTATCAGATGGCGAGCTATCCGGTAATGATTGAATTAGCCGCTCCGTTCGCTGAGTTATCCGGTACTCACTTACAAGCCGCTTTAGACGGTCGCCGTGATGATTTAGTCTATCCAGGGCTGGAAGATACTGTGGTTAAAAATCTGGACTACGTTCAAAAGCTATTCGACGGCGTAAAATGCGCCGCCATGACAGAGGCTATAATCATGTATCAATGTGTATGGCTTCTTAAGCATATAGGCGTAGACCTGGACGAAACGCCGCGCGGCGCGCTAACATCCTGGTATGCAAAAGTCCAGGAATTAAACAAGGATTCCAGGGATAGCGGTTTCATGAATATGTTTGCTATGTTTACGAAACGTAAACAGCAAATGAAATACTGGCGGCCCTGGCTGGAAGAGATTGTATACGGTAATCTGGTAGCTGGAAGCGATAGCGACCGCGTACGCGCGAATATGCAACGGTTTACCGGCTGGCTACGCAATGACGGTATATGCCCTGGCTGTAATAATCCTCACGTCCAGATTAGAGACATTGACAAGCATCTTTTCAGGGAAGCCGACCGGCATAATGGGCGCGTAACTTGTGTTTCCATCCCTGTTATGTCATTCCCTCAAAGGTTATTGGTTACAGAGGCTTAAAAAGCCAACTATAAAAGCGCCCTGGTAAGGAGTCTTTACCAGGGCGCTTTTAGTTATTCGTTTAATCACTAGCTAAGCATAGCAGAAACCGCGCGATTTATCCAGGTCGCGCGGTTTCTGTCAAGCTGTATATGCATATGATATCACACTAGGAGGCTTTTTGCTTTCTACCCCTATGTATGTTTGCCCTGGTAGTCTTTACAACGTGTCGCCCTGGTATGCCCGCGTCGTTTAGAATTTGCGCCATTTTCGCGTAATTTGTATGTTTACGCTTCCAGCCAGCCGCGCAAAGTTCGTTATAAACGCGCGCCCTGGATACATACGGCTTATCTTCCCTTAGACTTTCAGCCAGGGCTATAACTTCCGTTGCTTCTTCTTCTGTATATTCAGTAGCGGCCCTATCAATAGCCGGATGTTTTTCATTCCAGGCTTTTAACTCCTGGCTATAAAACATGACTTGACTTGATTCGAAGCCGGAGCCTACTTTCTTCTTCCAGGCATAGCCGTCGCCGTTTTCGTTAAGCGTCCAGACATACGCATCGAAGCCGCCGTTTTTACTCCCTTTACGCGCCTTGACGTAAACCGATTCTTTCGTGCCATAACCCAATAGGGCGCGCGCCTGTTCTACATTTAAATCTGGCGGCCCTTTATGCGGATTCTTCTCAGTAATCGCGCGCCCTGGTATGTTCCTCGTAACCATTTCTTTTCTATCTCCTATATCTCACATAGTTTGTATCTGTACTATTCTTGTCTTAACTATACTCTATTCGACGAGCCACGTCAAGAGGCAAAACGAATTATACGGGAATCGAAAAACTAGCTCTAATTCCTGGCTGAAAGTGTTGACATAGTTTGTAGCCTATGGTATTATGTTGTTACAGAAACAAACAAAACAACTTTACAGGAGATTGAAACTATGAGAAAACAAAGCGTAATTAAAGGCGGTACATCCGGAGCCTGCGCGGCGCAAGCAAGAAAGCTTTTATCAGTAACGCGCGCGACGGCTTCCAGCCTTGACGCAACTATCGAATTTGATGGGCCGCGCGAGGATATTTTTATCAGGGCTGGCAAGTTCGGAGATACTGTTTACGTTCGTTCTAAGTTCGCTTTTAAACGCTTCTTCCCTGTCCTTTACCGCGCGGGCGAATGGCGTTGTACCTGCGGCGATCCTGATTGTATGCACGTCAAGCGGGCTATTCAAGTTCTGGCATGTGAAAAAGAATTAGTTTTTAATTAGATAAATAAAAGCGCCCTGGAAGCCAGGGCGCGGGAGGCTACAATGACACAAGAATTAAAGACACTGGAAGAAACGGCGCGCGAGGCTGAAATGTGCAAACAATTACGGGCGCGTTTATATTCACAAGTGCAAGAGGTTAACGCACGCCTGGAAGCCGCCGAGCCTAAAAGTATCACGTATGATTACAACGATAAGGCGGGCTATAAGCCTCAGTACATTATTGATGCTATGAATGAAGTCTTCGGGCTAGGGAATTGGGGATATAACGAGCTATACAACGAACTGGAAGATGGCGTTATGGTAGCTAAAGTAGAGGTATGGATTGCTGGCATAGAATACAAGCCGGTAGGGTATGGACAGGGCCGCGTTACTAAGGGCGACGTCGGCGATGCGCGCAAGAGTGCGAATACGGACGCCTGGAAAAAGGGCTTTTCTCTCTTTTCTATATGCGCCCGTGCCTATAGGGGCGATTTACCTTCTAAAGAAGAAACAAAAGCCAGGGAAGCGGCTGCCTCGCGTATGATAGCAGAACACAATGCAAGGATTAAGAGGGAAGCGGCGGCGGCTTCCAGCCAGGGCGCGCGAAATCCAGGCGAAGCGGTTGGTAACGGCGCGCGACCTCTACCAGTGAAACCAGCCGCCAGCAAGCCCGCTACACATCCGGTAGAGGTTACTATAGTACATGACGATAAGCCAGCCGCGCCTATTGTCGAGACTTCCAGCCAGCCAGAAGACAATACACCAATTAAAAATATGGAAGATATCCCTTCGTGTAGCCAGCTACGCCTAAAAGCCGCCGAATTAAATCTGGATTGGGATACAAAAGTAATACCGGAGGCTCTGGCTGTATCGATAGACAAAGGGAAGTTTACCGCGAAAGATATTATAGCGGCTGGCGATGAGATTCATCCTCTTGTGTGCCGTGCTATCGCGCGCTACTTGCTAAAGCAAGCCCTTTCTAAAATCGAAAATAAAGCATCTTAACTGCGGCGTCCAGGGCTGGAAGAATAACCAGCCCTGGCAAGTCAAGAAAGTAGAAACATGAAAAAGACATCACTACAAAAAGCCAACGTTTTAATGGCGCAATATGAAGAGTTACAGATATTGATGAAAGGGAAAGATGATATACAAGCGGATTTAGACAAGCTGGAAGCTATCGTTACAAAACTATGGAATTTGGGCTATATAGTGCGACCTCTTGCAACGGTAATCATACACGACGAGGCTCACGCGACCGTGTTAAACGAAAATAGCAAAAAATGGGGATTAGTCGATAGAATGACACGGCTTCCAGTTACAGGAGATAAATAGATGCAATATTGTAATTGTAAGATTAAAATGCCAGCCGCTCCGCTATCTGATAGCCCTATGGTCTATTGTCTCTTATGTGGCTGGACTATTCCAGGCGCGGCCCTGGCTACTGAATTGGAAAAAGAAAGCAAGAGAGAAGAAACCGCGCGGCTAACCAGGGCGTACAAATTGTTTGATCAATATGAGCAAGGCATGAAACAATTATTGAAGAGAGAAGAAAGCGAGATGGCGCAAATTATACGCGACCTTTACGCTATAGGCTATGTCCTTAGACCGCTTCCAGGTGAAAGCTATCCTAACTGCGGCTGGCGGCTAATAGAGAAGAGTACAATGCTACCAGCCTCGCGCCCTGGTAGTGAAGAATAAAAACGCGGCCCTGGCTGGAAGAAGAAGCCAGGGCCGCGCCGTTGTGATTAAAAGCCCATTTTCTGATACGCTTCTTTAGCTTTGTCGCGTCGGGCGTCTATATCTCTTTGTATGCCAGCCAGCCGCAGCCTCTCCCTTGTTATCATACCTATTCCTCTCATAATTAAACGCTCATTACGCAAGGAGAATCCATGAATGCTTAAGGCATGTAAAACGTTACGCGGTCTTACCTGGACGCCTTGCGCTTCTAGTTGGTTAATCATCCTTTCCAGTATGAAAAACTCCCTTTCGGTTAGTTGGGTAGTCTCTTGCATCTTAGTTACCTTTCTTACCGTAAATTATCTGTTAATCCGGCTTCTAGTTTACTTAAGTTATAATGGTCATCGGTCGTTTTTATGCTCTTATGTCGTAATACCTCTCTTCCCTTTTCTATTCCGTATTTCTTTACTACTCTAGTACCAACGTCGCGCCGAATGCTATGAGTAGAAATGTTTTTCTCTTCCAGGCTGGAAGAATGGATATATTTCTTCTGGCTATACTTCTTTACCAGCTTCCATAAACCAGCCTCGCTTATATGACGGCTGGCTGGTTTTTTCGGCCCGTCGAAGGCGGTAAAAATGTATGGAGAGGTTACTACCTCTTTACGTTTTTCTAACCATTCTTGTATAGCATCGTAGGCTAATCTACTCAAAGGCGCGTCTTCATATTGTACCGCGCCCTTACCTCTAATTGAAAGCAGATAACCGCCGTTTTCTTCCCTAATCTGGCTAATTTGTAGAGTAGCCATTTCTGCGGCCCTTAAGCCAGAAGAGAACGCCGTATGCATGATAGCCGTGTCTCTATAGTCGATTAAGTCAACACGTCCAGGCGCTTCTAATAGGGCCGCTACTTCGCTATCTGTAATCGTCGCGCGTGTATTGGTTTTTAGGTTATGCTTTAGCGCGGCTGGCTTAACTCCTTTAACCCTTTGAAATTCCTCGGCTAATTCGTGACTTATAAAAGCCTGCGCGGCGGCGGCTTCCATAATCGATCTAACAGCCGCTAATTTATTGTTAATCGTGTTAGGGCTTAAGGTGGTATCTTGCCTGGACAGATAGGCGCGCCATCTCGCAAGAGTAGAGGGAAGAAGCGCAGCCTCTGGACTACCAGCAAATTGTAAGTACTGAAGAAATTGGCGCTTGTAGGTTTCCTGGCTGGAAGCGCCTATACTTCCAGCCAGAATTTCAGTATTGAAACTGAGAACAGGGATTAGGGATTTATCCATTTTTCTTGTAAACCTTCTGAATTACCAGCCAACGAATAGCTCGCCGGTAATGATTACCAGTAGGGAAAGTTTTAGACGTTATGCCGCCGGTTTCTAACTTTCCCTTCCAGAACGTGATTTTTCTATAGCCGTGTATAATCTTCCAGCCCTGGCTAAATGCCAGATTCACAACGCGGTTATACATTGGTTTCTCCTATCCGTAGTTGTGATACTCTTTTTCACATGTAGGGCATAATGCGCCCCAATGATTACCGCTTTCTACGTTTTCATCATGTTTCGTGTCGTATTCTTTTTGTGTTACATACCTCATATCTTCTGTATAGGCATATGGGTAATCTTTCAACAAACAATTTGTAGAACAGTAGAGAATACCGCTAGCCATATGTAACACATCTAAATTCGCTATAGCCTCTCTAGATAGTTCTGTCCAGGCGCTTTCTATAAGTAGATCGACTGCGGCGACCGCCGACTGAAGAGACGAATAATCATCTACCTGGAAATAGAAAGGGATAGGCTCGTCGAATCTTTCCAGTTTCGCGCGTTCTTCGCCGTACAGGAAATTTACCAATATGCCAGCTATCGCTAACATATTGACTTTAGACTTTCCAGGCATAGCCGCCAGTATCCAGTAGAGAGAAAACGGTAATTCTCGCTGGACGATAAAGCTTTTAGTAGGTAGTTTAGAAAGGTACGTAGGGAGTGATTCTTGACTCATTGTTTTAATCTCCTAACTTGCGCCCAATGGGCTAATATCTTCAATATCAAAACAGACACGCGTTAAAGTTTTACCAGCCGCTACAATCAATTGATGATAGGGCGTACCATTAGAAAGTGCATATGTGTTTACTATGTCAGTATCTACCGGCGCGGTTATAGTACCGCAAATTGGAAATAAACCGTCAATTTCTGTTATCTCCAATAAACAGCCGTGAAATAATCCTTTATCTGATACTATCGCTTTATCCCCTACTTTAAAAGTACGCATGTTTCTATCCTCTCTTCTTTCTAGTAAACTTTTCAATTTTAAAACCTTTATTCCATACAGCTTCTTCTTCTTCTGTAAATTGGCTTAAAGATACGTCTATTGCGTCTTCTATGTCGTATGCGCTTACTATTTCCGTATGTTCTTTTTCTATTTCCATTGGATCTGATGAAACCATATTCCGTATCGACACTGTACCGGATAGTTGATATTTGCGCTTTCTTTCTCTCTTCTGTTTAGGACGCTCGGCGGTTTCCCTGTATTGCCAGCTATCAAAACTAGCTGAGTGTAAATCGTCGTTAGTTTCCGGAGTATTTTCCAGGCAAGGATTACAAGCGCCATCTTCTGGATAGATCATATTCTTTTTACAAGCTGGACATTTTACCTTTTTGCTCATTGCTTCTATCTCCTATCGTTTTGTAAGCGGTTAAGAAAATAACCATTTCATCTACCACTTTATTGTACCATAGGGTAGGATATTTGTCAACATATATAGACAAGTAGCGTACAAGTATGTTATGATTAGTCCAGGTAGAAAGCGGTCTTAGTTCCTATTCGAAGCTGGAATCGTGCGCGGGCAAATGTGGGAATTTACCGGCGTCTCTGTAATTCTGCTTTCTACTGGACATTTAACCAGAATTTGAAATTATTTTCTGTCAGTCGCGCGGCCCTGGAAGCCTCGGCAGGCTGGCTAAATTTGAAAGTGGATTTGTCAACATGGATAAAAGCACGGAGGTTTTAGTAAGATTAGCCCTTATAGCGTTTATTATTGTAATGTGTATTGTTGGCTTCCAGCTAATAGAATTACAGCATGTTATAGACTACGTTTCACGGCTGTATACATATCTCCCTAATGGCTCTTAGAAAGGAGTAAGGTTATGGATTCTACAGTGGGAATTATTCATTTAGTGAGCGACCTGGAAACTGTAAACCGGCTGGCTTTTAGCGGCGAAGAAGCTGCTATGCTTCTATCGATAAAGATGTTTAATGAGAAGTACGAAGCGGTCGGGCTGGTAGCGGTACGCGATGAAAACAAGCAATGTTATACTGCCGGAGCGTCTAGTGTTGTACGTCTACAATCTAATGATTACTAAAGATAGGAGATAAGCATGTTTGAACATTTAAACCAGCCAGTGTTAAAGACCTCTCGATTAAGCATCGGCGCGTTAGAAAATGCGTACGTATTCGTAAATGGAGGTAGCTGGCGCGTAATCTCTCTAGAAGAAGGTGTTATACACCTGGAAGAATGCAAAATATCGGATTTCCCGTTAATTATGCGCCATCCTGGTATGATCGCTTTATTGAATGGAGAGCCAGCCAGTGAATAAGTTCATAGAATTTCTGGAAGATGTAAACCAGGGCGCGAAGTCAGCCCTGGAAGAAATAGCCGATTTTATGGCTTATTTTCTACATGATTTTATACCTCATTGGGGAGGCTTGCTTTTCATCCTGGCTTTTCTCATTGTCTTATTTGACATTCTACTTGCTTTTATTTGGAGGTAACGGTATAGATGTCTAAACATTCTGATGATATGATGGAAGAAGTAAACCGGCAGGCTCTGGCGCGGCGCGTCAATGAGCATAAAACCGTTGCCTATTTATCCCTGGATAAAGCCAGGAAAGAAGTAACCAGCCTATACAGCGTAACCGGCTTACATATGTATAAAGCCCTGGTAGTCCTTCTAGACTTTAGTATTGATCTTTTAATGGCTATTGGAGATAAGCGAGATGCATAACTTCGATTGGCTCGGCGCGGCGTCCTACACTAACACGCTTTCAGAATTGGCTAAAGATTCTTTCTACCTGGACGTACAATTACAGCATATAGCCCGCTACTATCCGGAGGCTACTGATAAGCAAGTAAGGGAAGCCGCTAAAGAATTGTGTTCACATCATTTAGTACCTGGACGCGTAACCCTCTCGGCGCTTCTTCTGGAATTGCTTTCTAAGAATCTACATCCATTCAAGAAAGAAGAATTTGAAGAGATCCTAAAAAGGACGCCGCTATAATGGAAAATTTTCTATATGGAGATATCCTATATACCTATACCACGTTTAAGCCGTTTATCATCTTAAAGAAACATAGGGATGAAATGGAGGCTAAAAGGTTAGCGGAGGCTGAATATGAAGAATTTGCGCCTATGCTTAAGCCCTATATTAAACGAGAGGTAAGGATAGCATTACGTGAAAGATACGCCGACGAAGGGCTAATAGGCTACCTTATTAGAATAGAGTTACAATCTATAAGAGAGGTAGAATAATGGAGGATACCAGCCAGCCGCTACACTGGCTACCTTTACAGGAAACTATGAGCGATAAAGAATTTAAGGCGTTTATTTTTGAGTTCGCCGCGCGGCTATCGCTCATTTTTGATATACCAGTATCATCATTAGGACTAGAGAACACTATGAAAGAAAACTTGTATTCTCTTCCAGAGGCTGCGCGGCGAATGGGCATAAGCGCGCGTACATTATACCGCTATATGGAAAGAGACGTAAAACAGCCGGAGAAATTAAAAATCTTTCCAGGCGTAACCAGAATAGAGCATAAGAATCCAGGCAAGAAAGAAAATACGAACTATTTTTTTACTTCCAGTGATATCAGATCCTTTAATCGTAAATATGGCAAGCCAGAAGAGAGGGAGGGAAGAATCAAGATTACCTATGGAGGTAGCGCCCAATGAAAGATTTAACCATAGAAGAATTTAAGGAAATTATAAAAGCGGCTGGATACGACTACCATACCATTTACGGCTATTTCCCTACTGAAATGTACATAGATATATTCAGAATATGCTATCTACAACACAAAAAGATAGCATTCTTAAACTTGAAACCGGCGGGCGTCTATAATGTCCAGCCGCAGCTTCTCGGCGGCGTTAGCCTGGACGTAACGGAGTGTCATTTCTTCCCAATAAGCGGTTATAGCTATAATGATGTGTATGTAAAAATGCCAGAATTGCCTCACGACGGCTATAGAAGCGGCGCGGCCCTGGCAAGAATGGCAAGCCCTGAAAGGAATTGTAAAAAATGAAAATAGAAGATTTAATAGAAAGCGCGACAATACGCGACCTCGTAGTTATGGATGACTGGACAGGCGTACATGTTTGTTACCAATTCGATTTAAGCACGGCTATTATACACTTCGACGCCGGTTTTTTAAAAGCTTGCAGCGATGAAAGAATCATAAACATGATAGAGGCACGCCTGGAAGATATCAGGAGTGTACCAACGTCGACGGCTATAACTGTAACCGCTTCTTCTTCTGGCTGGCATGATATAGGGCAAGAAACCGGCTATGGCGAGATTGTAGCGCCTGGATACCAGCCAGTTAAAACCGGAGGCTTTTCCAGGCTACGCGCGGCGGCTGGCAAGTTAGCGGCGACCTTGACAAGAATTGTAGCTTGTGGTATTATGTTGCTATATACTGATTGGTAGTTACAACGTATAGTCATAGGAGATAGAAACGATGCAAGAAATTAAAAGGCAAGTCGATTTAAGTAATGCTGTAAACTTCCAGGCGGGCGAGATATTTCTACGCCTGGATTTAACCGGCGACCGTGAAGTTATGGAGTTACCAGAAACCGCTAAAGCGGAGTGTGAAGTAGGCGGCGTAATGTATAGGTATGGCGGCTGGAATGGAAGCGATTTTACAACTTTTGAGATGTCGGATTGCATTTTCAGGCTGGAAAAATCGATACTTTATGAACACATGTTCACGCGTTACGGGCTTAAATTTTACGCCCGAAAGAAGGTAACACATTGACACGTTACGATATATGGACAGAACACATAAACCATGCAAAGTATATAGTCGACGCTAACAACGAAGGCGAGGCTATTGGGCGCGCGCGTGAAAGATATCATCTTAGTGATAAGCTGGTATTGTATGCCATTCCCTACGATGAAAACGGCTATCCTCCGCAGGTTACGGCCCTGGCTGGCAATATTCACGCGACCGCTTTAAACGTCTATAAGGCGTGGCAATATGCCAGACGACAGAACTACCATATGGCTGCCGTTCGCTTTGAGGCTATGTTTGCCAGCTTAAACCGCCAATATACGGCTTGCATCTCACTAGCCGACATCCTGGATAGCGATAACAGGTCATTAGCTAAGAAGCGCCTGGACGATCAAACATCACGGCAGAATCCTGGTAACATCGTAGACGCTGGTTAAAAGCCAGGGCTGGTTATTCTTCCAGCCCTGGCTTTATTAATTCGTTGGCTTTTTATCAGTTTTTTAGAATTGGCTAAATATTCGTCTAAAACCTATTGACATAGTTTGTAACCTATGCTATATTGTACATATCGAAGCGATGTTGAAACACTAAAACTTAAGGAGATAGAAACATGAAAAATTTATTTAAAGGCGTACAGGTTACATTCAATGATATCATGTTTGACAATTCGAAGCATAACGCGGCCCTGGTAGAATTGGGCGCGCCTAAACATTTGCTTCTTCCAGAAAAAGAAAGCTCTATTGCTTCTTTCGAGCGTACGGTAGAAGAGTACATCGATGGCTACGGGCTTAAATTTGAGCGAGAGCATACAAAACGCGGCGATGGAAGCGTAACCATGTATATCTCGTTTTCAGAGAGGAATCCAACGATGCTGCGCCAGACTTTAGCCGCGCTTTTATTCAATAAACACCTTACCAACGTAACCTATGGGAGCATGAAAGTAGACGCTACTTTCAGGGCGACCAAATAAAATCGGCGCGGCCCTGGAAGCCAGGGCCGCGCTAATAGAGCTATAGCCAGCCAGGGCCGCCGTACTTCCAGGTATGGCGGCTTACATTATAAGCGCGGCTATGCTATACTTTGCTTGACTGTACAAGCGGTTGTATGCTATAATTGAATGAACATAGGTGTATCTTATGCGTGATAAATTATCTCTCGACATTGACACTATATTAAAAATTAACGAGGCTCTGGCTCGGCGGCTGGACATAGATTCAGCTTCCAGCCTGGAAGAATTGCACGGATCGTTTACGGTTTCCATCGTGAAAGGTCGCTTTCAGGTAGTCCAGGTTACAGCCAGTGATTTATTAATAGAGAATAATTCTAAACGGCATAAGCGTACGGCTTAATATGGGCGAGTAGTTTAACGGGAGAATAGCGGCGGCGCGCCGTCGGAGATGGAGGTTCAAATCCTCTCAGCCCATTTGGTATAGATAGTTTAATGCTAAAACAACTATTCTTAACAAGAGAATTGGTTATACAGGTTGGAATCCTGTTCTATGCTTATTAACTTAATATGGCTTGTGTAGCTTAACGGTAAAGCTCCCTTGTGATTCGGTTTACGCACGTTCGATTCGTGCCTGGACGGTGAAACCGTCTAGTAGCTTAAAAGGTAAAGCGCCGACGATAGGGCGATGCACGTTCGATTCGTGCCATATTGCCCCAATATCGTAAACGTCAAGACTAATATTTTAAATATTTCGGGCGTTCTATCCTGGCTTAAGGCTGGAATAGGACGCCCGTTTTTTGTTACAAGAGGATTTATGCTTACACAACTTTTAAGACTTGCTACCATAGCCAATAACGGCCCTGCGGGCGCTTCCCTCTCGGCGCGCGAGGCTCTGGCTGTATATGTCTTAAAGTCAGTTAGAAAGTGGGCGATTTATGGAAGATGATACACGCCCATTATATGAACAGTTAGAAGGTGAACCGGCTAACTGGTACGCTCGATTCCTCTTGTATCGCAATCAGAAGACCGTAGGGCGTTCTTTGATCGATGCCTACCGATTATACCAGCTACAAGCCGGTAAAAGACCTGTTAAGCCTGTCAGCGATGCGCCGGGCGCGTGGAAAGAAGCATTTTCTAAATATGATTGGAAAGTACGCGCTATTGTGTATGACGACTACCTGGAAGCCGAACGGAAGAAGCGCGAGGCTATTCTCTTCCAGTTAGAACAGGATGAAATAGAGCGGATTCTAACTACCGGTTACGCCGCTATGCACGAAAGGATAAAAGGGCTGGATAGAATGGCGAAAGTTCTGGAAGATAGTTTTATAGATCCTGATACCAGGGAAGTAAACTATAAGTTTCTTAATCCTGATAAGGTAAGGGAGTATAGAGGCTGCCTGGACGATATTGCTAAGGAGTTAGGCGCGCGAATTAAGAAAGCAGAAATAGCTGGTAAGAACGGCGGCCCTATGGAAGTAGAAATTACAACCAATTGGGGTGGCGGCGCGATTGAAGAAGAAGCCAGCGAATGAATAAAACAGTTTTAGCCCTGGCAAACTTCGAAGCGCAGCCGGATGGAAGTATCACGCTTACTATCTGCTCTAATGTCTTGAAAGAAGCAAAGTTTATCCAGGCTACTCTACCGGCGCGCGGTACTCAAGACCAAATAGGACAGATTACAGGGCTAGAAGTTGGGAAGCCAGCTATAGACATCTTAGATTTACACGAAGCCCTTAAATGGCTTTATGGGCTGGAAGCTTAAGCAATGGGCGAAGTTATCCCTATTCGTAAAAAACCTATCAATGTGGCGCAAGCCCTGGATAAAATGACAACGAAAAAAAGGATAACACTCTATAAACCGCACGCCGGGCAGTTAAAAATACACAAGAGCAAGGCGCGTTTTAGAGTAGTAGCCTGCGGGCGTAGGTATGGTAAAACCTTATTCGCGTGTAATGAGATAGTAAAATATGCTTTAGAACATAAGACGGCTGAATGTGGATGGGTAGCGCCTACGTATAGGCAAAGTAAACTAGCGTATAGACTGATTAGACGGGCGTTAAAGGATGTTATCACATATAAGAGTGATAGCGAATTGAGGCTAGAATTTGAAAACGGTTCTAGCATAACATTCTTTTCTAGCGACAATTACGACGCTATAAGAGGTAACGGTTTCCATTTCTTAGTATTAGATGAGTGCGCAGATATCAATGAAAAAGCCTGGAATGAGGTTTTAAGACCGGCGTTAAGCGACAAGCGCGGTAAGGCGCTTATGATAGGTACGCCGAAGGGTAGAAACTTCTTCTTTCGCTTATTCGCGCGCGGCGCAGATCCTGGCTTCCCTGATTGGGCCGCGTTTAACGCGCCGTCCAGCGATAACCCTTATATGCCAGAAGGTGAAATAGAGACGGCTAAACGTGAAATGCCAGAAGACACTTACCAGCAAGAATACATGGCGGTATTCCTGGAAGAATCGGCGGGCGTCTTTAAGGGCATAGATAAGTGTATACGCGGCGACCTGGAAGAAGACTACCAGCCGATTACAGGGCATGATTATATAGCCGGTTGGGATGTAGCAAAGTTTCAAGATTACAGCGTGGTAACTGTTCTGGACTGTCATACAAGGGAGTTAGTCGCCTGGAAGCGATTCAACCAAATTGATTACAAAGTCCAGGTAGAGATAGTAGCGGATATAGCCGAAAAGTTTAAGTCTACTGTTTACATGGATTCTACCGGCGTAGGTAGTCCAGTAGCGGAACTTTTAAAAGCGGCTGGTAGCGGGCGCGGCTTCCAGGTAGAGGAGTATCTATTTACTAACGCTTCTAAGAAAGTGCTAGTAGAGAAATTACAGATAGCGATTCAGTACGGTACTATCTGGCTTAAGAATATCGAAGTACTCATAAACGAGCTAAGGATTTATGAATACCAGATATCCCCCTCTAGAAACCTGATATACGGCGCTCCGAAGGGCGCGCATGACGACGCCGCTACCAGCCTAATGCTAGCTAACTATGGAATGAGCCAGCCGCGCGGCGCGCTAATGTGGAGTGTAGAGGAATACGTACAAGAAGAATTAGGTCGGGCGCAAGAGAAACCGAAAGAAGACAAGAATCCGCGCCCTGTAATGGAGATTGAAAAGCTAGAAATGGAAGAAGAATGGAAAGAAGAAGGGGTATGGATTGAACTATGATACTTATATTCATAACCGTTTTTCAGCTAATAGGTATAGTGATAACTGGATTAGGCGTATATTTTGTAATGCGAAAGGATAGTAAATAATATGGAGGTCTTAACGCTTCCAGATATGCTAAAACAAGATTATTGTATAGCGGTAAGACAATATATAGAAAATGTATTGCACCTATCTATAGAAGATGCATTAACATATACCGCTACCAGGGATTACACAACGTTTGTAAGCGAAGGCGGCTATAAGTCGGTTATACCTTTAGGGGTAAATATCTCTATGGATTTTAGAGGTAAAGGGCTGGTAGATTTTAGCCTGGACGAAGCCAATAATATTTATTTATATGAGCGTAGAAAGCATATTATACGATTTATGCGTAAACGTATGCGAGAACTAAGGAGTAGCAAATAATGAACCTAGAAATTGAAGACGGCGCGGTACAATTGCCAGCCCTGGAAACTGGTAACTATGCAATCCTCGGCGGTAATATTCCAGGCGTGCAAGAGGTATACGAGCAAGCCAGAAACCAGCAAATAGAAGCTAGCCAGCCAGAAGTTATTAAGGGCGAGCCTCTTCCATCTATGCCAGAACTTCTAAGGAATAAAAAGCCAACGTTTAAATACATTTCTGTAACTGGCTTTAATCGCGCCTATAAGCGAGAACTGGCTAACAGGCTATCCAGGCATAACCGAAAGAAGCGCGAAATCCAGGCGGCGCTATGCTCTATTTGTAATCTCCTGTATACAGGGCCGCAGCGTTGTCAATGTCCAGCTAGTAAGCCAGCCAGGAAAGAAGATAAGTAGATGAAAACAGTTAAGATCATTTATAGCGGCGGCCCTGGCTATAAGGCTCGTATCGTCGACGCTGAGACGGGAGAATTGATTACCGGCTTCCAGGTTATAGATATCCATATTGATTGTAACTCTATTCCCGTTGCAACTATGCAAGTATATGCGCCCTACCTGGATATTGAAGTACCTCTACAGATAGCCGCGCCAGTTACGGTTACGGAGGTTACTGAATAATGCCTATCACTTCTAAAGGCTCTGTAGAGATTAAGCTACCAGCCGCGCCCGGCGGTGAACACTACCAGGGCTTTAAAATCCAGCCGGTAGAGTACGCCGAGGCTAATAATCTATCTTTCGATCAAGGGAATGTAGTAAAGTACGTTACCCGCTTCCCTTTTAAAAATGGGCTGGCTGATTTAATGAAAGCGCGCTTTTATATTAACAGGCTTATAGCCCTGGAAGAAGCCCGCGCGGCGCAAGAAAAAGCAGAAAAGCAAGCGCGCAGCCTGGAAGAGATAAACAAAGGGCTAGCCCTGGAATTAGAAAGCTTTAAATTTAGCCCTGAAATGATAAGGGATAAAGGATATATCCAGTATACCGTTAACTCTACCGGCGATATTATTGATCATACAAAAAGGAATATTTAAATGTTACGCGGCGTTCTAATCACTCTTCCAGACGGTACACAGGTACTCGGCGCGGTTTTTCCAGATGATAAACTTTATGTTCACGAGCCTATATGTGATTTATGGGCGAATGAGCAAGATTTTATAGACCTCTATACCGGCGCGACGATTGAACTAATCGGCCCTGTAATCGCGTTAGCCCTGGCTAGGGAAGAAGCGACGAAACAATATAATCAGAATAGATTCGACCTGGACAACGGCTATAAAAATATTATGGGCATGTTTGCAACGCTGGACGCTGGCGCTATACCCGTTGTAGGGAAGGATTAAGCGATGTTTGAAGTACAATCTATTAGCCTCACGCTTAAGCCGTCGAAACTGGCTGACAACGCGTTTAAACGCCTAATCCAGAATATAGGGATGTATCTCTATATCTGGATAAACATTGTAACCCTTATTCGCGTAACGCGTAACGGCGCGGCCCTGGCTTCTTCTTCCAGCCAGGAAACACGCATTGTATCTATGCAAGCAACTATTAAGCCAGCCAGCCAGAAGAAGCCAGCCAGCCCGACGGCGGTTATGGAGGTTTTACCGTGAGGCTTTTATTGATGCTTTATAGTACTGAAAACTATACTAACAGTTACGCCGAAGGTATGATACATTTTGATGGGCGCGTATATATAAACGGCTTCTATCCATCGGTCGGCGAATTGTTCTTAAGCGTCAATAATCTAAAAAACTATATGTTAGGGCTGGAATATATCAAAAGCTTCTCAATTGTTGAGATTGACGCGAAAGCAGGTTTTACATATCTATGATTTTACATGGTAACGCCCTGGACGTTTTAAAGTCGCTTCCTACTCACAGCGTAGATAGCATAGTAACCGACCCTCCGGCGGGTATAAATTTCATGGGTAAAGATTGGGATAATCCAGCCAGCCTTATAGAAATTAAAGACTCGGCTGGAAACATCATTGACTACTTTCCCACTAGAAGCCGAAAGGGATCGCGTAAAGACGCGCCTAACGCGAACGGGTTCGCCGGAGGCATAAACGAGATAGATCATAGTACGGCTGGTAGAGATGCTTTTATCTCGTTTATTCGTGATATCTTCATAGAAGCTCGGCGTGTACTTAAGCCAGGGGGGCACGCTTTAGTATGGTCTTTACCGCGTACAAGCCATTGGACAGGGTACGCCCTGGAAGAAGCGGGCTTCGAAGTGCGAGATAGCATAAATCATATTTTCGGTTCTGGTATGCCGAAGTCTCACAACATATCTAAGGCTATCGATAAACTTAAGGGCGCGGAGCGTAAAGTTGTAGGCTATCAACACGTTAAGGACATACGGCGCAATGTCGCTGCGGATAAAGCGGCTGGCATTATGCACGGGCAAGGCAAGTTCGTAACCGGCGCAAGTAGCGCCCCTATCCAATATTACGACGCGCCCATTACAGAGCCTGCCAGCCTGGAAGCGCAAGAGTACGCCGGTTACGGAACTGGACTAAAACCGGCGCATGAAACATGGTGGTTAGTACGCGCGCCATTAGGAGAGAAGACGATAGCAGAAAATGTTATCACTTATGGGACGGGCGCAATAAACATAGATGCAAGCCGCGTTAAGACGCTGGAAGTAAAACCGAAAGATAAGATAGGCGATTCTACTGGTTATGGCGCAAGCTTTAGCGCGGCCCGTTCTACTGGAAGCGGCGCGAATAATACCGGCGGGCGATGGCCTTCGAATATCCTATTATCACACTCCATATTCTGTAAACCGCGCGGGCTTAAGGAGATACCAGGAAACGGTAAGAAAGCGGATAGCGCCAGTAACTCTACAAAATACACGTACGGACATTATAACGAGCGGTCTTTAATATCACATACACAAGACAACGGTAAAGAGACTGTAGAGGATTGGGAATGCATAGACGGCTGCCCTGTCCAGGAACTAAATTCACAGTCTGGAAACCTTACAAGCGGCGCGCGAAAACATACGGTCGGCGAGGCTGCGCCTGGAAGCGTCTTTAACTTTGAACGCGCGAAAGAAAGCGAATATCCAGCCAGTAGCGGCGGCGCGTCCAGATACTTCCAGACGTTCGGCGAGTACGAATGTTCTGATGATTGTCCTATCCAGGAACTAAATAAACAGTCTGGCTTATCACAAGGGCATAAAAGCGAAACATCAGATAATAGAATGTTTGCTAATAATGCGATATATGGGCGCGGGCTTCCAGGTGAAAGGACGCCAGATAATTCGTATGGAGATAGCGGCGGCGCGGCGCGCTTCTTCCAGAATTTAGAACCGGCGCGAATAGCCGAGGCTCTAATTGAAGAGTGGGAATGTATACCAGAATGCCCTATCTTCCAGGTAAACCAGCAAAGCGGCGTAACTCAGTCAGGCGGGCATGTAAGGCACAATAGCGCGGGTAAACAAGGTTATGGGATCGACAATCCAGAATTTGAGACAACAGGGCCGACCGATAAAGGCGGCGCGGCGCGCTACTTCCAGAACTTCTATTATTGTGCAAAGCCGAGCGTGAAAGAACGTAATATGGGCTGCGGCGACCTGGAAGAAAAACAAGGATTTGATAAAAATACTAGCAAGCTTATACGGCGTACAAATGTAGAAACCGGCGCTATAGAAGAATTCGAGTACGTACCTAGTGCTAAGAAAAATAATCACCCTACAGTTAAGAGTATAGCGCTTATGTCTTACCTTATTAAGATGATTACACCGGCTGGCGGTACTGTACTAGATATGTTTGGAGGTAGCGGTACAACAGGGTTAGCATGTATTCAAAACGGTTTTAATTATATTCTTATTGAACGCGAAAAAGAGTATATAGATATCATAGCGGCCCGTCTGGCTTATATGGAAGCCAGCCAGGGCTAAATTAAAATAAAAGAGGTATTGTTTATGGGCGTATGGAGTAGCATCGGCGCGGGCGTCAAGCGAACGTTAACCAGGGCAGCCAGTTCTGGAAGTCAGGATATAGATCCTAATTTTAAAGGTTCTATGCAATTCTATAGCCCTGGTAATCCTATCTGGACAGATAAAGATTACAGGTCATTTATCAGAAATGGCTATCGAAAGAATCCGACGGTATTCGCCTGTATTAATAAAATCACGGGCGCAGCCTCTGGTATTAACTGGAAGCTGTATACAGATAGGACGCTTAAGACTACCATAGATAAACACGACCTCTTAGACCTATGGCGTAAACCTAATCCGCGTATGCCTGGAAGCGGTTCCTTTATAGAGCAAGTAATGGGCTTTTGGCATATGAGCGGTAATAGTTACATATGGGCTTATCGCCCAAATCCAGGCGCGCCACCTCTCGCATTGTGGCCTATGCGACCGGATAGAATGAAAGCGGTCGCCGGTAATGGAGTGATAGAAGATTATGTATACGGGTATGAAACGAATAATCCTCAAATCCTCTCTTTAGAAGATACGCTACATTTAAAATTTCCAGCTTATGATGATGATATATACGGTTTATCCTTTGTCGAAGTGGCTTCTTATCTTAGCGATCAACAAAACGAAACATTAGGATGGAATACGGCGCTTATGCAAAACGCAGGGCGACCGGCCTCCGTCTTTATGTCTAAGAATTACTTGACTGTAGAACAAAGAAGCCAGATTAAAGACGAACTGCGGCGCAAATATTCCGGTAAACGTAACGCTGGTATGCCCTTAGTACTGGAAGCTGATTTAACTTGGCAAAATATGAGCCTTACCCCTATGGAGATGGATTTTCTAAGGTCATATGAAAACAACACAAGAGGAATAGCGGCTATATTCGACGTAGCGCCGGAGCTTATCGGAGACGCGGCTGGTAAAACTTTTGCCAATGTAGCAGAGGCACGTCAAGCCCTTTATCTTGAGAACGTTTTGCCTAAACTGGACAGGATAGCGGATTTCTTGAATAGCTGGCTAGTGCCTATGTATCCAGATTTAAGAGGTAGTCAAGCTTTCTTTACCTATGATAAAGAGGATATAGAAGCCCTACAAGCCCTATACGCCGATCAAAAAAAGAGTGAGCACGACACGGCGCGCGCCGACTGGCTGGCTGGCGGCATAACCTTAAACGAATACAGGGATATCATAGGCAAGAAAAAAGATCCTAATGGAGAAATATACCGTATAGGCTCTATCCTGGTATCAGTCGATAGCCTGGAAGTGTACGCCGACCAATCCATTACTCAGCCTATGGTCGCACCTTCAGCGATACCAGAAGGGCAGCCGCTTCCAGATGGAAGCCAGCCCGCTACAATACCCGCGCCCACAAAAAAGCCGCCGTTACAGTTACCCGCGCCTGGAAGCAAACAGCCAGCCGCCGGTAAAAAGTACTATGATAAACATGGTATCTACCAGCCCGACGATTTACAAAAACAGTTACAAGCTTTAGAATCTAAGGGAGTAGAATTTATCACCTGGATATGTTCTAAACATAGTTGTGATTTATGTATTCAGAATGACGGCATAACTGTAAAGCTCGGCGATTCTTTCCCGTCTGGACACATACTGCCGACCGCTCATCCTAATTGCGATTGTAGCGTAAAACAAGCAACTATAGGCGAAAAGTTTTTTATGAATGGAGTTATGTATGCAAGTATCTTTACTTATCCAGCGAATGAAGAGATTAAATACGACACTCAGCCAGCCGCGCCAGTCGACGCTTCCAGCCAGGAGAGTAACCGATCCTACCAGGGAAGCCAGCCAGGAGAAACCGCTCCGGCTGTTAAAGGGCAATATTCTATACAAGAAATAACTATTGAAGCCGATTCATATCGGCAATTTATTAACAGGTACTTGTAAGGACAACAGGACAATGGTATAATGAAAATAGAACAGAAAAAAGCGGCTATTCCAGGGCTGGATATGCAATGGAAAGTAGTTGATAAAACGCAAGGTATCATAAAAGGATACTTAAGCGTCTTTAACAACATTGACAGTACAAACGACCGCGTACGCCCTGGCGCTTATAAAAAGACTATAGCCGACGCTATCCAGCGAAAAAGTAAACAAGGGCGTAAATTCTTGTTTCCGCTTCTTTGGATGCATGATGCAGAAAAGCCCATCGGCGGCTTTATTGACGCAATAGAGGATAAGTACGGTTTACTTGTTACGGCGCAATTAGATATCTCTTGCAATGAGCAAGGAATCCCGCGTAACCCTCTTGCAATGTCAGTTTTTAGCGGATTTGACCAGGGCTATATAGACGAACTTTCAATCGGCTATAAAGCACTACAAAAAGCATACGACAATACCGGCGTACGCGATTTAACAGAAATACAGTTATTCGAAGGTAGCGCCGTTACTATGAATTTTGCTGCTAATGATTTAGCGCAAGTATCCAGCGTTAAGGCGGCTAATAATAAAATGCCAACTAATAATACTGAGAAAAAAGACTTTAGCCAGCTATACCGCGCCCAATGTATAGAGGATTGGTTATACAGCGATTACCGCAACTTAACGCAAGCCTTAAGCGCGGCTATTATGTCTATCTTCACGATAGGCGACGAGCCTCAATCAGATACGCTTACTACTATTCTTAACGGCCCTGGCGGTTTCATAGAAGCCCTGGAAGCCTACGTACAAGAGGGAGTAAGCCTCGGCGTAACTGAATACTTAAGTGATAACAGTAATTCCAGTTCTGCTTATGGGTATATGTCCAGGGCTGGAAGTCTGGATAGCAAGATAGGCGCGACCGTCTCAAAGGATAGCGCCGACCGGTTATCAGGGCATGTTAACACGCTTATGCAAGCGAAAGATATGCTTTCAACAGTAGCCAGCGACATTACCCATTACATCACTGGCGGCCCTGCTTATGCTAACGATAAAACTTCTTCTGTCCAGCCGTCTATTAAAACACTGGAAGCCGACGCGCAGCCGTCTACGGACACTAGCGAGGTAGATAAAGATTTAAAGTTACTGGAAGCCTTTTTACTGGAAGCCAGCAAAAATAAATCGTAAAATATCCTAACTTATAAGGACATGATAAAGACATGACAACAGAAGCAGAGAGAAAACTAGAAGCGAAGGCGGGTAATACCTTTCATCTCTTCCAGGAATATCTAAACGAGGAACTCGGCGACGTTCGTACACAGGTTACGGCCCTTAAGGACGCGCCCATCTCAGGAGAGTCTAAGCAAATTATCGACCGTCTACAGACGGCGGTAAATGAGCAAGCCAACGAGATTAAAGCCCTGAAAATCGCACTCAGCCAGCCGCGCGGCTATGATAGCCCTGAATCTAAAAAGGAAGCTCTTGCCCTGGAAAGAAAAGCAGCATTCAATCGTATGCTGGCGACCGGTACTATTAACGGTCTAAAGGATGAACAGCGTAAACATATCAAATGGGACGCTGACGCAGGAGTGGAAACAAAAGCTCTATACGCCGCAGATATGACTACCGGCGGTTTCCTCACAGTACCGGAATATGTCGACGACTTGCTTAAGAACGTTGTTCTTATCTCTCCAATGTCATCTATTGTGGATATGCGCGTTACCAGCAAGCCATGGATTATGACACCTAAACGCACACAAACGGCGTCAGCCGTACGTGTCGCTGAACAGGCTACCAGAACAGAAACACAGAATCCGCGCTTTGGGCTTATGCAAAATTTCCCCTACGAGGCATACGCTTTCACGCTCATTTCTAGAACCGACCTGGACGATTCGGAATTAGACCTCGGCGCTTTTATTATGGCTGAGTTCGCTGAACAGTTCGCAAAGTTGCAAGGTAACGAATTCATAAATGGGCTAGGCTCTGGAAGTTCGCAAGCCTTCGGTTTCCTGAAAGATACCAGTATCACAAGCGGCGCGACCGTTACAGCCGCCACAGCCGCTATCGACTACGCTTCTTTAGTAAAGGTTAAAACCTCCCTTAAACCGGCGTACATGGACAACGCCACATGGGTATGGACAAACGAGACACTCGGCGCTATCCAGGCGCTAACCGATAGCCAGGGCCGACCGTTGTGGATTCCTTTTGGTGGCACTCTTCCAAATACAATTTTTGGGCGTCCATGGATTATCGCGCCCGATATGCCGCAGCTAGCCGCTTCCGCATTCGTCGCCGCTATTGGTGATTTTAAAAAGGGTTATCAGGGCGTAGTACGTAAACAAGTGAGTATGCAGGTACTTAACGAGCGTTACGCCGATCAGAACGCCGTCGGTTACTTTGGTTATTACCGCTTTGGTGGTACTACAAAAGTAACGGAGGCTATCAAAGTTTTACAGGCGCATAGCTAGCCCTGGATAAGCTAGCTACTTATCTAAACAAGTAGCTAGCTTATTAAAAAGCAAACGATTTAATAAAAGGAAAAAGCAACATGCTTGACGTATATAACAAAGTCTCATTTGTTAATGCCCTGGCTCCGGCGGCTAAAATCACGGCGGCGACTACAAACGGCGCGGCAGTCGATCTTATGAGCATCAACAACGGCGCTAATCGGCTGGTTTTTACAGCTATTGCGGGCGTCGTAACCGATGGCACATACACATTTAAATTGCAAGATTCACCGGATAACTCTACCTGGACAGATGTACCGGCGACCTATGTACAAGGGCCGAGCGTTGCATCGTTTACCAGTGGCACGGCAGTCGGCGCGACTACAAAGCTCGGCTATCTTGGCAACGCGGCGGGCGCAAGCCGTTACGTACGGCTGGTAGTCTCCGGCGCTACTATCACTACCGGCGGTTTCATTACAGCTATTGCTATGCTGGAAGGATTGGGCTATCTCCCTAGCGTGTAAGCCCTGGAAGGTGTGAAATAATGCCCGCTTTGTCTTATAAGATTTTAACCGCGCCTACGGTAGAACCGGTTTCATTAACAGATATGAAATTGTATCTAAATGTTGATTACAGCGATTCAGATACATTTATATCGTCATTAATTAGTTACGCGCGCCGTTATGCTGAAAAGATTACAAAGCGGGCATTATGCCCACAAACAATACAATGCACGATAGAGCCTCCTAGAATACCGGAGGGAGAATTAAGCGGCCCTATCGGCGGCGATTTTGACCCTTACCGGTTGAACGAAAGAATTACTACCGTACCCTTCGGTTTTTACGGCCCTTCTTTCGCGCTTCCATTTAGCCCTGTTATAGCGGTTTCTACCGTCGAATACCAGTTAACGCCATTCGACGGGCAGCCAGCCGCTACTATGCAATGGACTACGTTACCAGCCCTGGACGCTGGAAGCAACGCTAATTATTTACTTGATACAAATCCAGATCCTAACCAGATAGTGCTTAGACCGCTTCTAGTGGCTAACAGGTTCCGTGTGACGTATACGGCTGGTTATGGTGATGTTAGTACGTCAACCTGTCCAGAAACCGTTACAGACGCGATTAAAGCACTAGCAAGCTGGCGTTTCGATAATAGGCAAGGGCAAGAGATACCAGATAGCATTACTCAATCCCTAGCACGCGAAAGGATTTATACTTTATGACTTTCGACGCTGGAAGCTTAAGGGAGAGAATTACTATTCAGTATCCAGTAGATACGCCCAATAGTAGCGGCGGCGCAATTCGTAAATGGGTAACTCTACCAGGATGTGAATCAGTACCGGCGGCTATTGTCTACCCGCCACCCTCTAAAAAGGGCGATGAGGTATTTAGCCAGCAACAAAAGCGCGCGTCTATTTTTACTAGTATCACGATTAGATATAGACCTTCGACAAATATAGATGCAAGTATGCGCGCGCTATTCGGTACGCGTATCTTTGAATTTAGAACGCCTATACCAGACGATAAATATAAACAATTTATAAATATCCAGGCTGAAGAATTGCAAGGGCAAGGCACATTACACAATAATGCAAGTACGGCTATTATGTCTATTATCGAATTTGCTGCGGGCGCGGAGGTAGTAGTGCATTTATGAGCGAACTAGCAGAATTTACCGGATTTGTAGAGACGGCGACCGCTATCGATACTACTATAGCCGGTCAAATAGAAGCGATTGAACAAATGTTCGGCGCGGCGGCTAGTGCTACGCTCATAGGCGCGCAGGGCGATGCCCTGGTAGATACCGGCTTATTGGCTGGAAGTGGGCATATAGACGTAGTGCAAAACGGAGAGGAAACATATATCTACGTCACGTTTGGAGATGGAAGCGCAACTAGCACGACGTATAGTTACCCGTCTAGTTTTGCTACCTCTCAGTACAACGATGGAGGGATGGAAGCGGAGGGTTATGCATGGTTCGTCGAATTAGGGCATATGTCGCGCGGCGGTACATATGTCGCGCCACACCCATATTTAGGGCCGAATTTCGATAGTAACGCTAATAATCTGATGTCTGATTTTAAAGGTGTTTATACAGGATGACAGCATACACGCAGCAACCGGAAATACAAAGGGCTATGTTTCAAAAATTAAAGCCTTTTAACAATATAGATGCTACATTAGCGGCGTTAGGCTGTAAAGGTGTATATGATTGGAAAAACGTACCACAAAACGCCGAATTTGATTACATCACGTTAGGCGACGGGTATGAATTAACAGATCATACTTTCGACGGCTACGGCTATAAATACTATGCTATGGTACATGTTTGGAGTAACCAGAACAATAGCGAGAATCCGCAATATATGGTATCTCGACTAAACGAGATGTTTGATA